>Ga0193730_1000003_pt1 | contig 139046 bp, 130 predicted proteins | sample U1a1metaG_FD_144919 | JGI IMG/M metagenome (GOLD analysis project Ga0193730, IMG submission 144919) | Soil microbial communities from a riparian zone of the East river system, Colorado, United States - U1a1 | ecosystem: Environmental > Terrestrial > Soil > Riparian zone | place: USA: East...
AGACGCTGATCGGGCACCGGCAAGCGAAACGAAAGGACATGGTCCGTCACTATACCGAGATCGATCCGGGTCAGGTTCCAGAAGCTCTTGAGCGCGAGGCCACCGCTGGCCAGTAGAATCAGAGCCAGAGAAAACTCGGCGATCACGAGAGCCCGGCGAGGGTTGCGTCGTGCTCCGCCTGAGCCGGTTCGTCCGCCCAACTTGAGCACTTCGTTAAGGTCGAGCCTGGTGGCTTGCAATGCCGGGGCCGATCCAAACAGCAAGCCTGCGACGACGGTAATCGCAATCGTGAAGAGCAAAACTGGAATACTGATTCTGATGTCCGCCTCGGAAGGCAACATTGTGCCGACGGGTGGCATGACTAATCCGATCAGGTCAATGATTGTTCTCGCAAACAGAACGCCGAGTGCGCCGCCAAGCACTGCCAACACCAAACTCTCAGTTAGAAACTGAGCGAACAGACGGCCTCTCGAGGCGCCTAAAGCGGCCCTCAGCGCGACTTCTCGGTGACGCGACGTCCCGCGCGCCAACAAAAGATTTGCTACGTTCACGCAGGCGATCAATAAGAGCAGACCAACCGCGCCCATCAGCATCCAGAGATTTCGCCGCGTCGCGTCGGTGAGAAAATCAAGATGCAATGACTCCACGCTCACGCCGCGGGTGATGTTCGAGTTTGGATGTTCGCTTTGTAACTGCTGGGCTATTCCACTCATCTCTGCCTGTGCCTGACCCACCGAGACGCCGTCCTTCAAACGACCCATTACCAGAACGGGCCGCGGACTCTGATCGATTCGCTCTCGTTGAATCACCAGCGGTACCCACAATTGTGAGTTGAAGCGATCGTGTATGCCGGGCGGCAGAACGCCAACGACCGTGTAAGGCTCTCCGCTCATCTGAATCTCTCTGCCGAGGATGGTGCGGTCCTCCGCAAAATGGCGGCTCCATAGTCGATGGCTGAGTATGACGACGTGATCTCTACCGGGCTGACCTTCTTCAGGCAGGAAATCGCGCCCCAACATCATCGGCAATCCTTCCATAGTGAAGAAGCCGGGAGTTCGCTGTGAGCCCGCGACCTGTTCAGGTCTGTCTCCGCCGCCAACATTAAACGAGGCTCCTGACCATGCACCCATGCTCTGGAATGATGAGCTCCGTTCTTTCCAGTCAAGATAGTCCCCATTCAATGCGGAGTTCCGGTTGCCTCTCGCCGTGGACCAAACCATCACGAGTTGATCAGACTTGGGATATGGCATGGGCTCGAAGACCGCATAGACGACACTGAAAATCGCAGTCGTCGCGCCAATCCCCAGCGCGAGCGTCAACACGGCTGTTATGGTAAAGCCGGGATTCTTCAACAGTGTGCGTATGCCGTAGCTTAGGTTCTGTCTCAACACTCCAAACATGTTGTTTACCTCTTCATTATGCAGTCAGTACCGGGAGCGATAGCGACCGGGTCGCAGATTTACAACAGTCGACATTGTCAGGGTCTTTACCCGGTCGCTATCGCTCCCGGTACTGACTCCATCGCAAAGTGCAAAACGCCTTCACTCACATCTGAGCGCTTCGAGTGGATCAACTCGGGTTGCTCGCCACGCTGGTATGTAACAAGCGACCAGGGCCACGAAGGCCAGCAACGCGGCGATCGAAATGAAAGTCATTGGGTCCTTCGGAGTAACACCGAATAGTAAAGTCGCGAGCAATTGTGTTAATGCCAGGGCCCCGCACGTTCCCAGAGCCAATCCGATCAAAACCAGCGTTACGCCTTGTTTGACAATCAGCCTCAGCACATCGCGCGTCTGGGCTCCGAGCGCCATGCGTATTCCGATCTCGTTCGTGCGTTGAGCCACCGAATAACTCATCACACCATAAAGGCCGATGATGGTCAGCACGAGAGCAACCGCCGCGAAAATTGATAGCAGCGTCGTGTTGAAGCGCGGCGCGGCGACCGATGCTGAGATGTATTCCTCCATCGTCTTGACGCTGAAGACGGGCAGTTCCTGATCCATAGCTCTCACTTCGCGGTTGACGCTGCTGATTAGCGAGTGCGGATCGTTGCTGCTCTTTACGACGACGATTAATTGGTTGAACGGTACCTGCGACTGCGGCATGTAATAGGCGGGTTTTGGCTCAGAGTTGAGCGCCCGGTTTCGAATGTCCGCAACGACGCCCACGATTTCGCGCATTTCAGATTTGTCTTCATCGTAAGAGCTAATCCCCGGCTTAATCCGCTTGCCAATAGCGTCCTCGCCTGGGAAATACTGTCGTGCGAAACTTTCAGTCACGATAATCACCGGGGTTGATTTGTGTTCATCGCGCTGCTCGAAATCTCTGCCCTTGATGATGGGAATGCCCATCGTGCGAAAGTAATTCGGCTCAGTGACGAACATGTCGGCAGAGGGTTCGTCTTTAGGCGCGACGGGCCGCCCGTCGATCTGAAAAGAAATGCTGAAGCGATCGCCGCTGAGTGGAAGCGGCTGTACGGCGCTGGCTGATTGCACACCGGGAAGCGAGCCGAGACGCGTCATTAGACCATCGTAAAACCGGGCCTGCTTCTCAGATGAATAACGCACGTCCGGCAACGACAGGTTAAAGGTCAGAACATTTTGCGGCTGTATACCGGGACTGACATGTTGTAGCCGCCAGAGACTTTGGATCAGCAATCCGGCGCCGACCAGCAACACCACCGCGATTGCCAACTCAGCCACGACCAGTACGCCACGAACTCGATTTTTTCTCGCGCCGCCACCGGCGCCGCGCCCTTCTTTTAGCGACTCAGTCAATTCGGTCTTCGATAAATGCAGTGCCGGCACTAAACCGAAAACAAGTCCCGTCAAAAGCGAAACGCCCAGCGTGAATCCAAGGACGCGCCAATCCATTCCCACCTGGATCGCGCGCGGAATGTCCTTCTTGCCAAGAGCGATCAATAAGTCCGACCACCAGACTGCGAGAGCCAGACCGAGCAGCCCACCGGCGAACGAGAGCAGCACACTCTCAGTCAGTAGTTGGCGCACGACCCGTATGCGACTCGCGCCCAGCGCGGACCGCACGGCCATTTCCTTATGCCGCGTCATCGCGCGAGCGAGCAGCAGATTGGCGACGTTCGCGCACGCGATCAGCAGGACACAGGCCACCGCGCCGAGCAGGATGAGCAATGCCGGACGCACATCTCCGACTAATGCTTTGAGCGCCGACTCGACCCGAATGCCTTTGTGCGTATTCGTGTCCGGATACTGCTGTTCGAGTCTTCCGGCGATCGTATCGACCTCAGCCTGTGCCTGAGTTTCGCTGACGCCGGGCTTGAGACGTGCGATCAAATGCAGAAAATGCGCGCCCCGCTGACTGGTTGCCGGCTGAGTACCCGAAGCGTCATCAGCGATTGTGGTCCAAAGATCAAGCGGTTCATTTTGAATTGGAAACTCAAAGCCGTGCGGCATCACTCCGACTACGGTGTAGGTTTTGCCGTCGAGCGTGATCGGATGATTCAGCACGCTGGCGTCGGAATTGAAGCGACTGGCGAACAGCCGCTCGCTCAGCACTACCACGCGACCGGTTTCGGTGGGCTTGTCTTCGTCGGGCAGAAATACTCGGCCAAGCAAAGGCGCTGTTCCCAATACCGAAAACAGATCGGCAGTTACCACGCCGCCCTGTAGGTGTACCGGCTCGCTGCCACCGGTCATGATGAAGTCGTTATCGTGATAAGCGGCCAGGTGTTCGAAGACATGATTCTGCTCGCGCAGATCGAAGAAATTTGGATAAGAATAAGAGCCACGGACGACGCCGCGCGTCTGGTCCTTTTCAAAAACAGACATCAACGCTTCAGAGTGCGGATAAGGCAGCGGTCGCAGCAACACCGCATTGACGACACTGAAAATGGCGGTGTTCGCCCCAATTCCCAGTGCGAGCGCAATTGTCGCAACGACGCTGACGCTCGGCGACTTCAGGAGCATGCGTAGTCCATAGCGAATATCCTGCCAGATGGTTCCCATCTTCTTTCTCCTTCTTATTCGTACCTTAGCGCGATCAGTGGATCGACTTTGGTTGCGCGGCGCGCGGGTATGCAACACGCGATTAGCGCGACCAGAATCAGACCCACTGAAACAGTGATCAGAGTGAGCACATCAGTTGGCGTCACACCGAAGAGGAAAATCACCATCAACCTGGTGAGTCCGACGGCTCCTGCCAGTCCCAGCGTCACCCCGAGCAGCACCGGCCCCATTCCATTTCGTACTATCAGTTTCAGCACATCCGTTGCTCGCGCTCCCAGCGCCATGCGAATGCCGATTTCGTGCGTCCGCTGCGTTACCACGTAGGACATCACTCCGTAAATTCCGGCAACTGCCAGCAGCAACGCGGTAATGGCAAAGATCCCAAAGATGACAAGGCTGAAGCGGCGGCTATTGAGTGATGAGGAAAACACCTGGTCCAGGGTCTTGAAACTCGTGGGTACATCCGCGCGCAGATCATGCACAGTCTCGCGCAACGCGGGAATCAATGATTGGGGGCTATCTTGCGCGCGCACCACGACGGCCAGGCGCGAAACCTGCCACCACTGCGGGCGCTGCAATGAAAAGGCGTAGACAGTTGGCTGAGCTTCGCGCTCTAGCGTGGTATCGCGCACGTCGCCGACAACACCCACGACGTGCAACAAATGCTTATCCTGATCCATATTGCCGAATTGAATCTGCTGCCCGATTGGATCTTCGTTGGGCCAATACTTGCGCGCGAGCGACTGACTGATGACCGCCACATGGGGTGACTTTGTAGTATCGGTCTGATCGAACATGCGCCCGCGCAACAAAGGAATACTCATCGCCGCAAAGTAACCCGAGCTGGCGACGCGGTATATTGCATAACCCTTTTGGGCCGGATCGTCGTTAATTAAAAAAGCCGGCAACACGATTGGCGAATTCCCGCCGGCGCCGCGATCGGCAAGCGGTAAGACGTTGATACCGCCAACCGCGATCACGCCAGGAAGGTGCGCCGACCGTTCAAGCAGGTGTGAATAGAATTGCCGTAGCTGCTCGTCTTGCTCCGGCGTAATGGTTGAAGGGAGCGACAGGGTCATCGCAATGGCGCTCTCGGTCTTAAAGCCCGGATCGATCTGCATTACCTTGAGGAAGCTGCGACCGAGCAAGCCCGCGCCGGCGAATAAGATCAAAGTGAGGGCAATTTGCACGGCTACGAGCGCGCTGCGCAATCGCCTCTTCGTTGCATCCGCGGATTGTCCCCGGCCCTCTTTCAGCCCTGCCTGCAGATCCTGCCTGCCCAATCGCAACGCCGGGAGCAGGCCCAACGCAACTGCGATCAGCAGGGCTAATCCGCACGAGAAGGCGAGCACGCGCCCATCTACCGCAATCGCGTTAACGTGCGGCAACATGTCTGCGCCGAGCGCCAATACAAGGCTCACGCCAAAGCTTGCCAACAGAGCGCCCAACCCGGCCGCCGGTAAAGTGACGAGTGCGTTTTCAATGATTAGTTGCCGTGCCAACCGCCACCGCGACGCGCCCAACGCTGACCTGACTGTAAATTCGCGTTGCCGGACGGTGAATTGCGCGAGCAGCAGGTTGGTGTAGTTTGCGCAGGCCATCAGCAATAACAACGAGCCCGCCCCGAGCAAGAGCCACAAACCCTCGCGGACATTGCGCGTCAGAAAGTTTTGCAATGGAAGCAACGCAAAATCGACGGCGTCCATCTGTTCGCCGTACCTTTCCCGCAACTGCTTGCCGATACCGCTCAGCTCGGCGCGGGCCTGCTCAAGCGTAACGCCGGGGCGCAATCTCCCAATCACTGGCAAGTTGTGGATAGCACGCGACATACTCGGCGGATCGGTATTATTCGTGATCCAGATTTCAGTGTCGGCCGGGTAATCAAAACCCGGCGGCATTATCCCGACCACGTTGCAATTGACGCCATCCACGTTCAGCTTTGCGGCGCTGAAATCATTGCGCCCGCCTAACGCTTTTTGCCAGTAACCATAACTGAGAATCACCGCGACTGGTCCACCATACTTTTCTTCCTCGGGAAGGAAGACCCGACCAAGCAGAGGTTGCACACCGATCACTTCAAAGAACCGGCGCGATGCAAAAGCGATGCGCGAGCGTGACGCCTCATTCGCTCCGGTTACGACCAGTGGAAAGCTAACTGACGAAATGGCCAGGGAGGAAAAACTTTGACTGCCGGCTTGTACATCTTCGAAGTCTGGTCCAGTCAGCGCCATCTGATTGCCCTGGGCGCCGACCTCTCGGAGGATCACCAATTGCCCGGCATCGGGGTACGGCAACGCGCGCAACAGCAGCGCATCGACAACGCTGAAGATTGTCGTAGTCGCGCCAATACCCAGCGCAAGTATGACCACCGCGATCGCCGTAAAGCCCGGGCGCTTCAACAGACTGCGAATGCCGTAGCGAATGTCCCTGAATGGTGAATCCATAGCATTCATTTCCGATTTTCCACGTCGGATTTCTTAGCCCTCTCTCTCATTGGGAGAGGGTTGGGTGATCGTCATAGCCGCAGTTGCCCAACCCCTCATCCCCAGCCCTTCTCCCAGAGGGAGAAGGGAGAAGAATCATTCGTACCTGAGCGCGATCAGCGGATCGACTTTGGTTGCGCGCCGCGCGGGTATGTAGCAGGCGACCAACGCGACCAGCACCAGGCCTGCCGAAACCATTGCGAACGTCATTGCATCGGTCGGCGTCACTCCGAACAATAGACTTGTCATCAAGCGAGTGAGCGCCAGGGCGAGCGTCAGGCCGATCGCGACCCCAATCAACGTGAGCGTGATCCCGTTTCGCACTATCAACTTCAGAACGTCGGCCATACGTGCGCCGAGGGCCATGCGAATGCCGATCTCATGAGTTCGTTGTGTGACCGCATACGACATCACTCCGTAAATGCCGACTGCTGCCAGCAGCAAGGCCAACGCGGCGAAGCACCCAAGCAGGAGCAGGATGAATCGCTGTTGAACGATCGACGCCGAAACCAGATCTTTCATGGTCCCGAGGTTCGCAATCGCCAGATTGTGATCGCCGGCCCATACTTGTGCGCGTAACGACGGGGCCAGGCTTAGGGGATCTCCCGCGGTGCGCGCTATCAGATTCATCGCGCGGGCCGGCGACTGGCGCATAGGAAAATACATTGTCGGTGGTGTGTCAGCATCCAAACCAAAATGCTTGACGTCTCTGGCGACGCCCACAATTTCGCGCCAGCGATCAGGACCGCGGCCGATCCTTTTGCCCAGCGGCTCCTCATTCGGAAAATAACGCCTGGCCATCGTTTCACTAATAATCGCGACCAGCGGCGACTTTTCGTTGTCGAGCGTAGTAAACGCACGCCCTTTGATCACTCGTAATTCCATGGTGCGAAAGTAGTCCGGACTCACTGAGTTGAACCATGCCACCGGCTGCTGGTTAGGAGGAGGCTGCGGACGTCCCTCAATAAGAAAATCTGTGTCCGTTTCGTTACCGCTCAAAGGCAAGGTGGAGATCAGCGCAGTTGATTGAACTTCGGGTAGCGCCTTAACTCGATCCAGGAGTTGCGAATAGAAATCCACCACCTGAGGAATATTCGGATAGGGCGTCTTGTTAAGAATTACTCGCAGAGTAACCAAATGATCCGGATTGAATCCAGGATCGACGCGCTGAAGCAAAATGAAACTCTTCATCAACAGCCCCGATCCGATCAGCAGAATCAGCGCGAGTGCGATCTCTGAGATCACCAGCGCGCCCCGCAGCCGCCCGCCTCGTGAGCCGCCGGGTACGCCTTTGCCGGTGTCTTTGAGAGAGTGATTAAGATCCGCTTTTGAAAGTTGCAGCGCGGGGACGAGACCGAAGAGGACTCCGGTCAATGCCGCAGCCAGTAAGGTAAAGCCGAGCACGTAAATATCAATGCCAATCTTTTCCAGCCCTGGCGTGCCGGGCGGACTTAGACTAAGCAACAATCGCAAGAGCCAAAACGCCAGCACTAATCCGGCGGCCGCGCCTGCCGATGCAAGCGCAGCGCTTTCGGTTAGGAGTTGGCGAATCACGCGACCGCGACTTGCTCCCAGAGCGGAGCGCAGGGCCATCTCTCGTTCGCGTGTAGCCCCACGCGCGAGCGTCAGATTTGCGACGTTGGCACAGGCGATTAACAAGACGAATCCAACAGCACCCAACAACAGCAGCAGCGGCCTCCTGATACTGCCGACCAGTTGTTCATGAAGCGGCACCAGAGTGGCTCCGACCTTCGAATTTGAATCGGGATACTGAGTGGCCAGGCGCGCTGCGATCGTGCTTGTATCGGCTTGTGCTTTTTCAAACGTAGTTCCCGGTTTTAGCCTCCCGATCACGCGCCACACCAGGCAACCACGCCCGCACGACGGGTTAAGCCCCGGCTGCAAAGTGCGCCACAGTTGCGCGTTGGGAATGATGGGGAATCGAAACCCGGCGGGCATGACGCCGATGACGGAATAACTTTCCTGATTGAGAGAAATGGTTTTGCCGACGATCGCCTGGTCTGAGTTGAAACGACGCTGCCATAGTTCGTGACTCAAGACGACAACGTTCGGAGCATTCGGCTGATCTTCTTCGGGAAGAAAATTGCGGCCTAGTACCGGCGCGACGCCCAACAGAGCGAACATATCGTGTGACACAGTGGCGCCCACCAGCGGTTCCGGTTCATCGCGACCGGTAAGCGTCGGCGCCCAATCGTTCAGCGCTGACAGATACGAGAAGACGCTGTTTTGATCATGCCAATCATGAAAATCGGACGGCGAAAACCATTCGCGCTCAGGCCCGCCTCGGGCTTTGTGATTTTCCCAGGCCATTACCAGTTGTTGCGGGTTCGCATACGGTAAAGGTCGCCAAAGAACTCCATTGACCACGCTGAAGATCGCAGAATTCGCGCCGATGCCCAGCCCCAGAGTAATGACGGCAATTATGGTGAAGCCCGGCCGGCGGACGACGCCTCGAATGGCGTAGAGAAGGTCTTTGATTAACAATTCCATATCCATCCTCCCAACAAAGACGTCACTCAGAACGCAGCGCGATTAACGGATCGACTTTGCTGGCGCGTCGTGCGGGTACAAAGCAGGCCAGCAGTGCAACGAATATGAGCAGCGCGGAGACTGCTATGAAGGTTTGCGCGTCGGTCGGTTTCACCTCGAATAGCAAACTGCTCATCAAGCGCGTCAACGCAAACGCTCCTGCCAACCCGATCACAATACCCAGCGATGTCAGGACTAAGCCGTCCTTGAGAATTAGTTTCAAAACCTGGTTTGTCTTTGCGCCCAGGGCCATTCGGACAGCGATCTCGTGTTTGCGCTGCGTGACGGCGTAACCCATCACGCCGTAAATCCCGATTGCCGCCAGGGCTACCGCCAAAGCACCAAACACTCCGACCAGCAGCATCGAAAAACGTTGTTGCGCGACCGAGGCCGAAAAGATTTCGTTCATGGTTCTAATATTGGTTACAGGTATCGCTGGATCTACGGCGTGGATTTCTGTGCGCGCAACATTCGCCAGCGACATTGGATCGCCATCACTGCGGATGACGATTGTCATGCCTCCGGTGGGTCGTTGCAGCTGGGGCAGATACATCGCCGGTAGGCCGGCGGCGCTTAGCGTCAATTGTTTGACACTGGTGACGACGCCGATGATCTCGCGTGGCGATTGTTCAAAACCGACCGTAAGGCGTTGGCCCAACGGATCTGCATCCGGCCAGTAGCGATGCGCGAGAGCGTCATTAATAATGATCACACCGGGCGCATCCTTGCTGTCGCGGTCGGTGAACTGTCGTCCTTTCAACAAAGGAATCTGGAGCGCCCGAAAGTATTCAGGAGTGACAATGGTGTAATCCGCTTGCGCCCGCTGGTCAGCTGTCAGTCTCGGCCGGCCTTCGATAAACAGGTCGGTGCTTTCTTCGGCGCCGGTCAGTGGCAAACTCAGTACTGCTCCGGCGGCCGTCACACCCGGCGAATGATTGAGCCGATCAAGCACTTGCTGAAAGAAGGCAGCTTGTTCCTGTTCGTTCGCATACTTCGACGGCGGCAGTGTCGGCAATGAAACTTCCATAGTCAGCGCATGAGAGGGATCGAAACCGGGTTTCACGTCGAGCAAACGCACAAAACTCTTGATCAAGAGCGACGCGCCGATCATCAGAACTACTGCCAGTGAAACTTCAGAGACAATCAGAAATGCGCGCAGTCGATTCTGACGCAGGCCGCCGGTGGTTCCTCTGGCGCTTTCTTTGAGGGATTGGTTCAGATCGATGCGCGATGCCTGCAACGCGGGAGCGAGGCCGAATACGATGCCAGTGATGATCGAAATCAGTAAAGCAACGCCCAGGACGCGAAGGTCGACACTGATCTCATGAATGCGCGGAACTTTGTCAGGAATCAAAGAGACGAGCAGCGGCGTTCCCCAAATCGCCAACAGAGATCCGAGCACGCCGCCAAGTAAGGACAGCAGCATGCTTTCAGTCAGCAGTTGCCTGATTACCCGCCAACGTCCGGCGCCGAGCGCGCCACGAATGGCCATCTCCTTCTGACGTGACGAAGCGCGGGCCAACAAAAGGTTGGCGACATTCGCGCACGCGATGAGCAGCACAAACACGACCGTTGCCAGCAGCACCAGCAGCAGTCGCTTAATATTGCCGACCATCTGTTTTTGTAGCGGAACGAGGTTAACGGTGTAGCCGATCGTCCCCAGCGGCAAGCTGGTTTCGATAGTCCTCAGTTCGTTTTCAGCTTGATTGATCGTAATGCCGGGCTTCAGCCGGCCAAGCACAGCAAGGTTCAGACTTCCCTGGTTGTTTCGCTCTTGATCCGTCATCGCCAGCGGCATCCAGATATCGTTCCTGGTGGCGAACTGGAGACCGGGAACCATGTTGGCTCCGCCGGGAAACTCGAAGTCACGCGGCATCACTCCGACGACAGTCACGGTGTGACCGTCGAGAGTTATATTCTTTCCCAACACGTTCTGGTCGGCCGCGAATTCTCTTTGCCAAAAACGATGACTGATGATCGCGACGGGCGCTGCGCCTTCCTGGTCCTGCTCGGGCTTAAATGTTTGGCCGAGGGCCGGGCCGGCTCCGAGCGCCTCGAAGAAATTTGCCGAGACGCGCACACCCTGCAACTGTTCCGGATCGCGCGCATGCGTAAGTTGCCATGACCATTGCCGAAACGCCGTGAGTTCCTGCAACGTCTGGGTTTGCTTTACCAGGCCCAGATAGTTTGCGGCAGATGAGGGAAGTTTATCGCTGGTCTGCGCGAATTTCGGCAGGTAGCCCCACATCATGACGATGCGTTCCGGATCCTTGAATAGCAGTGGCCGCAGCAGCGTCGCGTTGACGACGCTAAAGATTGCGGTGTTGGCGCCGATGCCCAGCGCCAGAGTGATTACCGCGATCGAAGTGAAGCCCGGCCGCTTAATCAGACCGCGAATCCCGAAGCGAATATCATTTATTAATGTCTCCATAAAACCATTTCCAATTGCCCCGCCATAACCGGGCAGTAGCCCGACCGTAAGGGAGGGCGTTCATTCGCGACGTTCACGCCCTCCCTTACGGTCGGGCTACTGCCGCGCAACCTTCATTCGTAACGAAGCGCGACCAGCGGATCGACTTTCGTGGCGCGGCGCGCGGGCAGGTAACACGCCAACAACGCGACCACGATCAGGACCAGAGCGATCGTTCCGAAGGTGATCGGATCCGTCGTAGTCACTCCGTAAACCATCCTGGCGAGCAAACGTGTCAGGCCAAAAGCGGCCAGCAATCCAATGGCGACACCGCCCGCGGCCATCTTTAGGCCATCGCCCAAGACCAGCCGCAGAACGTTGCTCCGTTGCGCTCCCAGCGCAATCCGGATTCCCAACTCCTGCGTCCGTCGTTCAACCAGATAAGAAATCACGCCATAGAGTCCAAGGCTCGCCATCAACAACGCGAGCAGGGCAAACGAATCAAGCAAGACCATGGCAAAGCGGCGGCTCGACAAAGATCCCGCGATGGCCTCGTCCATCGTCTGCGCGTTGTGAATGAGGTTCTGGCCATCGAGACTCTTGACCAGCGAGCGGATGGAATCGAGCTGTTGCGGTGATCCGGGGCCGCGAAGCGCGACGCGAACGTCGGTCGCAAATCTCGGCATCTCGGAGTCCGGAAACTGTCGCAACGGCTCATACGTCTGAGCGCGCAACGACTGTGTATCGTCAGAATCCAATCCCCAATGTTTGACATGGCCAACGACCCCGATGATCGTTTGCGGATTGTCGTCTCCCTGACGAATCCGTTTGCCGATCGCGTTCCCTGCCGGAAAAAACTTGTTCGCGAAAACTTCGTCAACCACCACGACCCATGGCGCATGGTCATCATCGTGGTTGTCGAAGAACCGCCCCTGCTTCAGTGGAATGCCCATGGTCGTCAGATACGTCGGTTCCACTGCTGAGGTGAGCGTCGCGTGCATGTCACTTCCCGTAGCCGGCTTCGGTTCACCTTCAATCCAAAACAGAGTGTCATCTTCATCCAGCAGCGGGAAGGCCCCACTTTGTAACGACGCTGCCTGGACCCCGGGTAGCGAATTAAGCCGATCGCTAACCTGTCGAAGATTGGCGCGAATAGCTTCTGGTTTGTCGTTTCTTGCCGAGGGGGCGAGGCTTAAGCCAAAGGTCAGCAGATCGTCGGACCGAAAGCCCGGGTCGATATTCCACAACGCTCGGATACTGCGAATCATGAGGCCACCGCCAATCAGCAATACCACCGCCAGAGCGACCTCGACCGCAACTAAAGTCGCTTGGGCGCGACTGCGCGCGCCGGTGTTGCCGCGGCCGCTTTCTTTGAGGGCGTCGGTAAACCGCGAATTGCGCAGCGCCGGAGCGAGACCGGCCAGGATTCCACTCAGCAACGAAATACCCAGTGCGAAAAGTAACACGCGATAATCGATGCGCACTTCCTGAGCACGCGGCAGAGTCGTGGGAAGCAAACTCAAGGCAGCATGCGTGGCCCAGTACGCAACGAATACACCCAGGGCGCCTCCGGTAAGAGACAACAAGAGGCTCTCCGTCAGAGATTGACGAACCAGACGCCACCAACCGGCGCCCAACGCTGCCCGAATCGCAAATTCGCGTGACCGGCCCGACGCGCGAGCCAACATCAAATTGCCGACGTTGACACAGGCAATCAGCAGCACGAAACCAACCGCACCGAGTAACATCCATAACGTTGGCCCAATCTCGCCGGTGATTCTTTGCTTCAGTGGGCCGACAGCGGCGCCGTTACCTTTGTTGGTTCCGGGATACGTCACGGCCAGGCTCTGATAAATTCGATTTAGATCAGCTCGTCCCTGCTCGACTGTGACACCCGGCTTCAACCGGCCAATGCCGTGCAGTCCCATGCCCGCGCCCCGACGTTTCAGTGCGGGAGCGTCCAACTGGCCGATGGGCACAAAGACGTCGCCAGCCTGGAAAAATCGAAAGTCGGCGGGCAGTACACCGATGACGTAGTACGATTTGTCGTCGAGCGTTATGGTCCGAGTGATCACATCGCGATCTCCGGCGAACTTGCGCTGCCAAAGATCGTGGCTGATCAATACGGTCGGCGTAACGCCTGGTTCATCTTCATGCGGAAGAAATCCCCGTCCCACAACAGGCGTAATGCCAAACACAGAACAGAAACCTGCTGAGACAAAACGGCCGTTGACGCGTTCCGGCTCGCCCGTTCCGATCAAGCTAAACGCCGCGCCGCGGGAGATCATCATCGCCGCGAAGGTTTGGTTCTCTTTTCGCAAATCCAAAAAATTCGGATACGGAACCGCGCCGGTTTCAAAGTTGGGCTTACTCTGGTCAATCGTCACCAGTTGTTCAGGTTGGGGAAACGGCAACGGATTCAGCAGCACGCCGTTCACGACCGAAAACAAGGCCGCGTTGATGCCGATGCCGAGCGCCAGCGTGATGACGGCAATCGCAGTGAAGCCGGGCCGTCGCAGCAGACTGCGAATTCCGAAGCGAATGTCTTTGATTAAGTTTTCCATAACGTTGTGCTTTGTATTTTGTAACTTTGTTTCTATCCACCGACTCGCTATTGACTCAACGGACTGCAGAACGCAGATCTCTTAACAGCGCATTCATTTTTTGCTCCTCACGATCCCTGACTTCGATCGGTCAAGTCTCTGCAACTCAATTGCTCCTACTCGTATCTCAGCGCTACCAACGGATCAATTTTCGTGGCGCGTCGCGCCGGGATATAGCATGCGATCAAAGCCGCGGCGATTAGAGTCAGAGAAACGAACGCGTATGTGATCGCGTCCGTAGGCTTGACGCCGAACAGCAACACGGCCAGCAATCGCGTCAGCGCAAAAGCTCCTGCCAATCCGATTACCACTCCCGCGGCCGCCAAAATCATGCCGTTCCGTAATATGAGGGACAGCACATCGGCGGCACCGGCGCCCAGCGCCATGCGAATCCCAATCTCCTGTGTACGTTGCGTCACGGCGTAGGACATCACGCCGTAAATTCCGATAACTGCGAGAATCAACGCGAGCAATGCAAATACGATCAAGAGGAGCATGAAAAAGGACCGCAAGAGAATTGAATTGGCCTGCAGTTCCCGCAGAGTCGCGACGTCGTAGACAGCTTGTTCGTTGTCAACCGAGAGGATGGCGTTACGGACAGCGGCGGCCATTTGTTCCGGTTGGTGTTCCGTTCTGACAACGATCGTGTTGAAGGACGTAGGAAATTGTTCATGCGGGAGATAGATTTGCATCGGCGCTTTTTGATCCAGGGCGTACTGCGAGACATCGTTAACAATGCCGACGATCGTTCGCCACGGTTGCGGGTTCTTCTCATCGCCGGAAAATTTTATGCGCTTACCGATCGGATCTTCGTTGGGCCACAATTGCTCGGCCATCGTCTTGTTAATCAACGCAACCTTGATCGAGTCGGCGTTGTCCTGCTCAGTAATTGCCCGGCCCTTCCGCAAGGGGATTTCCATAGCGCGCAGGTAACCCGGCGTCACGACATAGAGATCCACGCTGATCTCCTCACCGCGGGGCTTGGGATGATCTTCCACCGCAAGGCCGCGTCCATCGAAATTATCGCTGAGAGAAAGCACGCTCGTGATTCCGGCGGCCTTAACCCCAGGCAGCGCCGCAATGCGTTCGGTCGCCTGTTTATAAAAGGCGATGAGGTTTTCCGGCTTGGGATATTTGGCGTTGGGCAAGCCGAGATTCATCGTCAGCACGTTTTGAGAATTGAACCCTTTATCCACTTGTCCAAGTTGCAAAAGCGTTCTTACCAGTAAGCCGGCGGCTACCAGGAGCACGAGGGTCATCGCGACTTCAGAGATCACCAGAGCGCTGCGCAACCGATTGCCTTTTGCCAATCCACCCGAGCCGCGGCCGGCGTCCTTCAACGACTCAGTCAGATTGGGTCGAGACATTTGCAAGGCGGGTGCGAGCCCGAAAATCAGGCCCGTGAGTATCGAGACGCCCAATGTAAAAACCAGGCAACGAAGGTCAATGTGAAAGCCATTGAACATCGGATTGATCTTCGATCCGAACTTTTCAAACACTCGTGTTCCCCACAAAGCGATCAGTAGACCAAGTCCGCCTCCCAGGAATGCAAGCAGCAAACTCTCTGTCAACAGTTGTCGTATCAGTTGACTTCTGGCAGCGCCGATCGCAGAGCGAATGGTGATCTCTTTTTGTCGCGCAGTTGAACGCGCCAGCAGCAGATTCGCCACGTTCGCACAGGCCACCAACAAGACAAATGCGACGGCCCCGAAAATTATCCAGAGCGCGCGACTCGTTTCGCCAACCGTGTCTGCGGTGATGGAAGCGACGTGTATCCCGCGTCCCTTGTTCGTTAACGGGTGCGCTTGTTCCAGTCGCTGGGCCAGCACGGTCATCTCTGCCTGTGCCTGGCCAATAGTGACGCCCGGCTTCAGTCGCGCAATCGCGCGCAGATGTCGCGAATCGCGTTCTGAATCGTCATAGGACTCAGCCACGGGACGATAGAATTCGCCTTCAGGCCTGACCAGAGTTGAAGGGAGCGCGTGAAAGTCCGGGCTCATCACGCCGACAATCGTGTAAGGCCGGCTGTTGAGCAGAACTTTCTTGCCGACGATGGCCGCGTCACTGCCAAACCTGCGTTGCCATAAACCATAACCAAGGACAACGACGAAGTCTTTGCCGTCTTCCTGCTCTTCCGCGGTGAAGACGCGACCGAGCATCGGCGTGCCCCTCATTACATTGAAGAAGCCATCGCCGACCTGGATTGCGGGAATCCGTTCAGCGGGGCCGTCAGCGGACATGATTGGGTTCCACCCTGTAAACGTGGTTACGTCTTCGAACGAACTGTTCTGTTTGCGAAAATCCGCGACGTCAGTAGCCGAAACCTGGTTGCGATCGTGCAGCCGCCCGTCTTCTTCGCCACTGCCCCAAACAAGCATCAGATTTTGCGGCTCTTTGTAAGGCAACGGTTTGAGAAGTACGGCGTTGATGACACTGAACACGGCGGTGTTCGCACCCACTCCCAGCGCGATCGAAAGCACTGCGACCGCGGTAAACGCGGGACTCTTGATCAGCATGCGAATCGAGTAGCGCAGGTCGCGAAAAAGTGTTTGCATTCGATTACGTTCCTTCTCGTTATTTCCAGCCAGGCGCTGGTACACCGGGTTGTCACCTCTCCGAAACAGGTGAAGTCACTCGTACCTGAGCGCCACCAGTGGATCGACCCGCGTTGCACGCCAGGCCGGGATATAGCTGGCGACAAATGTGATCGCGAACAAGCCCACGGACACCGCGGCGAAGGTCATTTTGTCTGTGGCCGCTACATCGAAAAGCAACGTCGAGATCAGACGAGTCAAACCAAATGATCCGGCCAGGCCCACACCGACGCCGGTGATGGCGAGCAAAACGCCCTGTCGTAAGATCAGCTTGAGCACGTCCGCGCGCTGTGCACCGAGCGCCATGCGCACACCGATCTCGTGCGTCCGTTGCAAAACCGAATAAGACATCACGCCATAGATTCCAACTGCGGCCATCACCAAAGCGACCACCGAAAAGATAGCCAGCAGCAGCGAGTTGAATCGCGAGCGCGCGACCGATCTCGCCATCAGGCCGTTCATCGTGATTACTTCACCGATCGGCTGATCGGGATCGAGCTGATGAATTACGTTGCGCGCGGCAGCCGCGACGTTGGTGCTTTCTCCATGCGTGCGAATTACGATGGTCATCGAGGAATAGACAAGCTCCGCATGCGGCCAAAACGCCATGGGCTCAACTTCGCTGTCCAGACCTTTGTGTTTGTTATCGCCGACGATGCCGATAATTTCACTGGGCTGGTTTTCCTCTTTCATGTTAATCGTGACTCGTTGGCCGACGGGGTCCTGGCCAGGAAAGTTCTCGCGGGCGAACGCTTCGTTGACGACCACGACATGACGCATCTCGTGAACTTCCTGTGCGGTGAACAGACGCCCACGCTTCAGTGGAATGCCCATGGTCTGAAAATAATTGGCGTCGGTTACGCAAACGCCGGTGCCGAGTTGCTGACCCGGCGCCCGTTTCGGTTGGCCTTCGATGTCCAGGTTGGTTCCAGAATGCGGCCCGTCGAATGGCAGCGTGTTTATTGCACCGACCGATTCCACGCCGGGAATCGCGCGCATCTGTTCCTCCGCTTGCTTGAAGAAACTGATCAACTTCGCATCGCTGTCATACTTCCGGGGCGGGAGGTTGACTCGAAGGGTTAGTAGATTATTCGCATCGAAACCGGGTTCAACTGATTGCAGCCGGCTGAGACTTTTCATCAGCAAACCTGCGCCGACAAGCAACACCAGCGCCAGGGCCACCTGAGCCACCACAAAAATACTTCTCACCCGCTGCGCGCGTGTCCCACCTATTACATTCCGGCCGCCTTCTTTCAATGGCTCATTCAGATCGAAGCGCGAGGCTTCGAACGCCGGAATCAGACCGAAGGCAATTCCGGTAAGCAAAGTCAGTCCAACCGTAAAAATCAACACGGGAATGTTGACTGCGGTCGTTCTTAAATCCATGAGCTCGGGAGGACTGAGTGCGAGCAACGCCTTCGTCCCCCACCACGCGAGTAGCAAACCAAGCACGCCGCCGATGACCGACAGCAGCACACTTTCAGTCAGGAGTTGTCGTGCGATTCGCCATCGGCTGGCGCCGAGACCGGCGCGCAGAGCGATCTCTCTTCTTCGCGAGGTAGCGCGGGCGAGCAGCAGGTTCGCGACGTTCGCGCACGCAATCAGCAAGACAAAGCCGACTGCGCCGAGCAGGATCAAAAGTGGTTTGCGGATCTCGCCGGTGAACTGCGTACGCAATGGGACGACGGTCACGCCCCACTTGGTATTGAATTCCGGATACTGCTGCTCGAGACGGGCGCCGATCATGTTCATCTCGTTCTGCGCCTGCTCGAAAGTGACACCCGGTTTCAGTCGCGCGACCGCGCGCGCGAAGCGACCGCTGCGCCGGCGTAACTCGTTTGAGATTTGCCACGGCGACCAAATCTGCGGCGCGCGGCTCAACATCGATCCTTTCTGCACGTACCACCCAACGTCGGGCGGCAGGACACCGATGATTTCGTTGGGCTGGTTGTTGAGGATTAGCTTGCGGCCGATGATGTTTGGGTCGCCGCCCAAACGTCTCTGCCAAAGATCGTAGCTGATCACGATGACCCGAGACTGGCCCGGCTTGCCATCGTCAGGCGCAAAAGTGCGTCCTTTGATCGGACTGACGCCCAGCAGTGAAAAAAGATTCGTGGTGGCAATCTCCGCGGGTACTTCTTCGGGCTCGCCGTCGCCGGTGAGATTTGCGTTCTGATCAAAGAACGCGGCCATGTCCGTAAAGGCGCTGTTCTGCTCTTTCCAATCAAAAAAGTTTCCCAGGTTGATTACGTTCTGGGCATTGCCTTTTCCGCTCTGGCGGTTCTCCCAGACAATCGCCAACCGGTCACCTTCCGCGTAAGGGAGCGAGCGCAGCAACACCGCATGGACCACACTGAAGATCGCGGTGTTGGCTCCGATGCCCAACGTCAAAGCAATAATCGCCACCAGTGTAACTGCCGGACTCTTTAGCAACATCCGAAAGCCATAACGCAGATCCTGAATCAAACCTTGCATGATTTCCCCTTACTCCATAATGCGGAGCGACTGTTACGAGGTCAGTACCTGGAGCGATAGCGACCAGGTAAACAATCGTGACAATCTCCAATCGTTGTAATCAGCTGCGACCCGGTCGCTATCGCTCCCGGTACTGACCTCATCGGCCAATCGGCAATCTGCCTATTCGTATCTCAGGGCCACCAGCGGGTCGACTCGCGTCGCACGCCGTGCCGGGATATAGCAGGCCAGAGCTGCTACCAGTGCCAGCAACAAAGAAACTCCGGCGAAGGTCAGCGGATCGGCCGGGCTAACTCCGAAGAGCACTGTCACCAGAAGTTGCGCGACGCCAAAAGCGATCAAAAGTCCGAGCGCGAGGCCAATCAGCGCCAGCGACATTCCCTGTCTCATGATTAAAAAGAGCACGTTGCCGCGGGCCGCGCCGAGTGCGATGCGCACGCCAACTTCGCGCGTCCGCCCGGCCACGACATACGACATCACGCCATAAATGCCGATTGCCGCCAGGATGATCGCCAGCAATCCGAAACTGCCGAGCACGATCGCCGCCATGCGAAAAGGAAACAGCGGCCAGCTCATGTGTTCAGTCAGGGTTTTGGCGTTATAGATCGGAAGCGTTGAGTCCAGCCGCAGCACTTCGTTTCGCAACTCAGTGATCACTGCCGGTGAATCGCCCACCGTCCGCGCCACCAGCGTCGCATTCGTGCTGTAGTCGCGCAGCATCGGCCGATAGAAAGCGGGCTTCGCATCTTCACCGAGGCTGTTGTACTTGCCGTCGGCGGCCACACCGATGATTTCCCAGTAGGTCTTGTCGGGACCATAATTGTTAAAGCGGGCGCCGATCGCCTCACGCCCCGGGAAGAATCGGCGCGCAAAAGTCTCATTCACAATCGCGACGCGTGATTCCTCTTTGTCATCGTGATCGGAAAAATCGCGCCCGCGCAGAGCAATATCCATCGTGCGAAAGTAGTTCGGACTGATCTCGTTAGGCACAGCAACTGGCAAGTTGGTGCTGGTTGTGGTGGGCTGGCCTTCTACATAGATGGATGAGTAGCTGTAATCCAGTGAAAGCGGGAGTGTGGAAACCAAAGCTACGGAACGCACACCGGGAAGCGACTGCGTGCGCTCGATCAGCTGCTTCTGAAAAGCGCGGCCCTTTTCTTCTGTGTAGCCTTGCAGTCCTAAATCGAACGAGAGCGCTACGGCGTTTTCAGGTGTAAAGCCCGGGCGAGTTCTTTGCGCCACCTGAAGACTTCGTACGACGAGACCTGCACAAACGAGCAAGACTAAGGAGAGGGCGACCTGCACAACCACCAACCCATTTCGTAAACGCGAGCGGCGAAACCCGGCCATCGATTTTTCGTCTTTCAAGGCCGGCACCAGATCCGGTCGCGACGATTGCAGGGCGGGCAACAAACCAAACGCGATTCCGGTTGCAAGGGAAACGCCGAAGGCGAATGCCAGTACTCGCCAGTCCAACTGCAGATCGATTACGAAGGCGAGATCGGTTGGCAGCTTCATCGAAGAGACGATCGCGTTGATCCAACCTGCGATAAAGATTCCGCCCAAACCACCGCCGAGCGAGAGCATCAGCGTTTCAGTGATCAACTGTCGTACTATGCGAGCGCGACTGGCGCCCATCGCCACGCGAATCGCCAGCTCCTTGCGTCGCTCAGTAGCACGCGCCAGCAAAAGATTCGCGAGATTCACGCACGCCAGGAGCAGAACCAATCCGACGACCCCCATCAGCACGCTGCTGAAGCTGATGACGGAGTTTCGTATGTCAGGAATGAAAAGACCGGGCGTCAAAAGCCGTACGCCTCGATCCTGATCCTCATTCGGATATTCCTTGCCAAGTTGAAGCGTGATGGCGCTGAGCGCACTTTCAGCCTGAGCTGAGGTAACGCCGGGTTTCAGTCGCCCGACCACGAAGAGGTTGTCGTCGCCACGTGAATCAAGCCACGTGCTCCCTGGCTCGATCTCGTGGCCCATCATCGTCGGCACGAAAAGCTCAGGCGCGTAAGCGACCTCAGTGCCTCTGAATCCCTCCGGAGTTACGCCCACGACTGTAAACACCTGGCCGTTGATCCTCAGCGGCTGTCCAATCACGTCATGCGCTGAGGCAAACCGTTTCTGCCAACACGCATAAGTGATAACTGCGACTGGATTAGAACCCGGCGTCTTATCTTCTTCGGGCAGGAAGTAGCGCCCGAGAAATGGCTGGACGCCAAGCGTGTCAAAGTAATTTCCGGAAACGAGATAGCCCCACACGCGTTCGTTGCGGTTTTCGTGACTGATGCTCATCGGTGCAAACCGGTAAGCCATCAATCCCGAGAACACGTTGTTACGGTCGCGATAGTCTTTGTAATTAAGGTAAGACTGAATCGTGTAATCAGCGCCTTGATGGAACGTGCCATAGACTTCAACCAGTTGTTCCGGATGTGGTACCGGCAGCGGCCGCAGCAGCACCGTGCTTACCAGGCTGAAGATCGCCGTGTTCGCGCCGATGCCCAAAGCCAGCGTGATCAAAGCGATGGCGGTGTAACTCGGCCGCTTCACCAGATTCCGAAAACCGTATTGAATGTCTTTGATTAGTGATTCCATAAGATCATTTCCAATTTCCGATTGCCAATTTCCGATTTAATGTCGGCACGGCATTGTCGACTTCATTCAAGATCAGTGGACCTCCACCATCCGTAACGCTTTTCAATCGGCAATCGGCAATTGAAAATCGGCAATACACTCATTCGTATCTGAGAGCCACCAGCGGATCGACTTTCGTCGCGCGCCGCGCCGGGATGTAACAAGCCAGCAACGCCGTCACGAGCAGACAAATCGATACCGCGATGAAGGTCAGCGCGTCCGTCGGCTTGACACCAAATAACAAAGTCGTCATCCAACGCGTTAGCACAAAGGCCCCCGCGAGTCCGGCAACGATTCCAAACAGCGCGAGCGCCATCCCGCCTTTTAAAACCAGTTTGAGTACGTCACTCATCTGCGCGCCGAGCGCCATGCGAATACCAATCTCCTGGGTGCGCTGCGTAACGTAGTAGGCAGTGACTCCGTAAATGCCGATCATTGCCAGCAGTAGCGCCGCGCCCGCGAACGCGCTCAACAGGAGCATTGGTGTTCTGCGCGGCGCCACCGAAGTGGCCAGCACCTCACTCATCGGGCGCACGTTAAAGACCGGCGTGCCCTTATCGAGCGACCGAATTTCGTTTCTGACCGCGGCGGCAGCATTCGCGGGATCGCCGTTGGTGCTGATCACAAACGACATGCTGCCCCAGCTCGCATCCTGCCCGTACGGCACGTACATCTGCTCTCCGGGTTCGTTATCAAGCGATGCTTTGGTTTCACCGACTATGCCGACGATCTCGCGCGGAAATTTCTCGTCAGGCCAGATGGTGATGTGCTTTCCGATGGGACTCTGGCCGGGCCAAAGCTTGCGCGCCGTCGTTTCGTTGACGATCACGACCTTGGTCGTATTCTCGACGTCACGATCGGTGAAGTTGCGTCCGGTAATCAGCGGTATTTGCAGAGTGCGGAAGTAGTCGGGCGTCGCCGCCAGATAAGCTGCGTCGCCGCTTTCTTCAGGCGTAGCCGGTCGTCCTTCCCGGATGTAGCCGCGCCATACGTTGAAGGTGTCGCCGCCCAAAGGAAGACTCAGAACCATTCCGACTGACTGAACTCCAGGAAGCGAATGAATTTGATCGATCGCCTGTTGAAAGAATTGACGGCGCGGCTCGTCTTCCTCAAACTTTCCGGGCGGAACCGAAATGCGCATGGTAAGCACGTGGTCCGGGTTGAATCCCGGCTTCACTTCGCGCAAATGCATGAAGCTCTTAATCAGCAATCCGGCGCCAACCAGCAGCATGAAAGACATGGCGATCTCAGCCACCATCAACAAACCGCGCACCCGATCACTTCGGCCGCCGGCATTACCGCGCGAGCCTTCCTTTAGTCCTTCAGATTGATCGAAGCGCGAAGCTTGCAGGGCCGGCGCCAGACCAAAGATCAAACCAGTGAGGAAGGTAAGCGCGATCGTGAAGATGAATACGCGAGTGTTCGGTCGAATCTCGTCAAAGCGCGGAGCGTTAGCCGGGCTGAGGGCAATCAGCAGTTTGGTTAGCCAGAAGCTGAGCAGCAAACCGAACCCGCCGCCCAAAAATGAAAGGAGCAAACTCTCGGTCAGTAGTTGGCGAATTATTCGTAAGCGGCTCGCGCCCAGCGCGGTCCGCACGGCCATCTCTTTCTGCCGCGAGCTGGCGCGCGCCAACAGCAGATTCGCGATGTTTGCGCATGCGATTAATAAGACGAAAGCAACCGCGCACAGCAACACCAGCAACGAAAGCCGCACGCCGCTGACCAGACGATCTTGCAGGCTCGTTACCTTGACCGTCCAACCGCTGTTGGTTTCGTGGTAGCTTTGCGCCAGACGCTCATTGATGGTGTCGAATTGCGCTTTTGCCTGCGCCACACTTGCACCGGGTTTGAGACGCCCGATGACATTCATGAAACGATTGTCGCGGGCCTCCTTTGCGGGCTCCAGAGGCAACGGCACCCACACCTCCGACTGCGCCGGGTAGTCGAAGCCCTGAGGCATCACGCCCACGATTGTCGTGGGCTTTCCGCTAATCGTGACTTTGCTGCCGACGACGCTCGGGCTGGCGCCAAAGCGTTGCTGCCATAATCCAAAGCTGAGAACCGCAATCGGATCTCGTCCGGCTTGCGCGTCATCAGGTTGCAGAGTGCGGCCGCGCAGACTCGGCGTCCGAAACAACGTGAAGAAATCAGCAGTCACGGCGGTGCCATGCACTCGCTCTGTCTCGTCGCCATTATTGAGGAGCACCCCACCGGCGACGAAGCCGGCCATCTGCTCAAAGACCTGGTTCTGATTTTGCCAGTCTGCGAAATCCGGAATCGACATGTTGGATTGCGTGATTCCTCTCGGCGGATTAATGCCTTCGAGTACCACGATTCGACTTGCTTCCGGATATTGAAGCGGCCGCAGCAGCACCGCATTCACTACGGTGAACATCGCGCTGTTGCCGCCGATAGCGAGCGCGAGCGTGCTTACCGCAACCAGCGTAAACGCCGGTTGCTTTAGCAGACTCCGAATGCCATAGCGGAGATCTTTGAAAAATGCTTCCATAACTCTCCTTTGGCGCACCGACCTGACGTCTGTGCTATTCGTATCTGAGCGCAACCATCGGATCGACTCTGGTCGCGCGCCGCACCGGAATAAAGCAAGCCAGCAACGCCACTGTGACGAAGAGGATCGCAGCGCCGGCAAAAACCGCTGGGTCGGTCGGCCTAACTTCAAACAGCAGACTCTTCAACAGTCTGGTCAACATTAGCGAGCAGCCGAGTCCTAACGTGATTCCGATGGCGGTAAGCGTCAGGCCGCGCCGTAAGATCATCCAGACTACGTCGCGGCGGGCCGCGCCCAGCGCCATTCGGACTCCGATCTCGTGAATCCTTTGCGAAACTGAATGAGACATCACTCCATAAATTCCGATGAGCGCCATCCCGAATGCCACCGCGGCAAAAATGCCCAACATCAACATCGCGAACCTCTGTTCCGAAATGGATTCGCTGAGAGCCTGCTCCATCGTGACCACGTTATAGAGGGGCTGGTCGGGATCGACTGTCTGGACCGCGCGTTTGATTTGCCCGATCAAACTGCGCGGATCACCTTTGGTGCGAACTGCGAGCTCGAGGAACCTGGGCGGCGTTTGCTGATAGCTAAGATAAAACTCGGGCGCTCCGGGTTGGGTAAGGCCCCAGTTCTTGATATTCGCGACAACGCCGATAATCTCGCTGGGCTCTGCCTTGGCGCTCGCGATCAGCAATCGTTTCCCAATAGGATCTTCGCCGGAGAAAAGCATGCGCGCGACCGCTTCATTGACGATGACTACGCGCGGAGCACTCTGATTATCCTGATCGCTAAAGGTTCGGCCTTTGAGCAGCGTCATACCCATTGCGCGAAAATAATCGGGACTGGCGATTCGATAATCTCCACTGCCTTGTTTCCACTCGCCGACAACCTCTCTTCCTTCTACATAGAGCGGCAGAATCATTCGGCCTTGTTTCGAGGCCATGGGAATGTGGTTAGCTCCACCGACCGATAGCACACCGGGCACTACCCGAACGTTTTCGATTATTTTTTGATAAAAACCCGCCTGCTGCTTCTTGTCTTTGTACTTCAATTCGGGAGGCGCAATTTCCAGCGTCAGAACGCCCGACGGATCAAAACCCTTCTCGAGCGACATGAGATTCCTGAAGCTCTTCAGCATCAGCGCCGCGCCCACTACCAGCACGAGAGCGATGGCCACCTCAATAATGATCAGCGCATGTCGCAGGCTCGACTTAACGGCGCCGCGCCGGCTGGCGCCTGCTCTCAAGAGATCATTCAAATCAGGCTTTGAGAATTGCAGCGCGGGCGCTAAGCCGAACACGAATCCCGTAAGTACCGATGCGGCCAGCGTGAACAGCAATACCGGGCGATCGATGTCGATGGCGTGGATCTGCGGAAGCTGCACCGGGCTAATCAAGACCAGCGCATTCAGACTCAGCCACGAGAGAAAAATGCCGACGCCGCCACTCAGCAATGCCAGCAGCATGCTCTCAGTCAGCATTTGGCGGACAAGGCGTTTGCGCGCTGCGCCCACCGCCGCCCGCAGCGCCATCTCTTTCTGTCTCGAGGCGCCGCGCGCCAGCAACAGGCTGGCGACGTTCGCGCAGCCAATCAACAGAACAAAGCCAACTGCGCCCAGCAACATCCAAAGCGCGGGACCCAGGTCCCTTGAAAAATACTTGCTGAGCAAAACGATCTTGATGGGGTCGACTTTGTACTTAGCTTCCTGCTGCACCCGCCCGGTGATCGAGTTCATCTCGGCTTGCGAGCTTTCGAGCGAAACGCCGGGCTTCAGTCTCCCCAGGACCTCGATAAAAATTCCTTCCTTGGACATCAGGCTGTCATTCCAAATCAGCGGCACCCACATCTCGGCCCTACCGTTGTATTGCGGAAATTCGAATCCGGCCGGCATGACGCCAATCACGGCGAAGCTTTGGCTGTTGAGTTTGACGGCTTTGCCAATCACTGCGCGATCTGAATTGAACCTTCGCTGCCAAAGCGAATGGCTGAGGATGACGACCCGATCGCCGCCCACTTTTCCTTCAGCGGCCACAAAACTGCGGCCCAGTGCCGGGCCCACGCCCAGTGTGGAAAAGAAATTGGTCGAGACGCGCGACGTTAGAATTCGTTCCGGGTCGCCATTTTCAGTTAAGTTGACGCTGCCCTCGTTGTCGTACGCGGCCAAACTCTCGAAAGAAGTGGTCTGGTATTCCGATTCCAGAAAGTCCGTCGCGGATTCGGTGAAAGTTTTAATGATCAGTCCGCCACGCTCGATGGCGACGAGACGGGGCGGCTCGGCAAAAGGCAGGGGCCGCAACAGCACTGAATAGACCATGCTGAAGATCGAAGTGTTGGCGGCGATGCCGAGCGCCATAGACAATACGGCGATGAGGGTAAAGCCCGGCGCCTTTACCAAACCGCGCAGGCCGTATCGAATGTCTTGAAAAAAAGTGTGCATCGTTTTTGTTAGGTCCCAGTGATCCTTAATCCGGACTCAGTTCCTGCAAACTCAATAGCCGAACCGCTTGCTTCATTCGTATCTCAGCGCGACCAGCGGATCGACTTTCGTCGCGCGTCGCGCCGGAATAAAACAGGCTAGTAACGCGACCAGCAGCAAACCGATCGTGACCAGCGCAAAGGTCACTACGTCAGTCGGCGAAACGCCGAACAAGAGACTCGCCATCAGACGAGTGACTGCGAAGGCTCCCGCTAATCCGGCGACCAGGCCAATGAGTGCGAGCGACATTCCATTTTTCACGACTAACTTCAAAACATCCGCGGCCTGCGCACCCAACGCCATTCGAATTCCGATCTCCTGGGTTCGTTGAGTCACGGCGAACGCCATCACGCCATAAATTCCGATCGCCGCCAGCACGACGGCGACGGTCGCGAAGATTCCCATCATCGCGAAACCAAAGGTGTAGAGCGTCACGGAGATTGCGCGTACTTCGCGCATCGTGCGCACATCAAACACCGGTTGGTCTTTGTCGAGGGCCAGGACCTGTTGGCGGATCGGTGCGGCCATGGATCCGGGTTCGCCTGTCGTCCGGGCGACGAGGACCATCGCGTTCCACGAATCCTGCGCGTGCGGCAGGTAATATTCCGGTTCCACCGGCAAGTTCAGTTCGTGCTTAACGTCCTGCACGATGCCGACGATTTCCATCCACGGAGCGCGTTCGAGCGGGCCGTAAAATCTTATGCGTTTCCCCAGGGCGTCGCCGTTGGGCCAATACCTGCGCGCCAGCGTTTCATTCACGATCACTACCGGCTGTGCGCCGGTCTTGTCCTGATCGGAAAAGCCGCGGCCTCTCAGAAGCGAAATGCCCATCGTCTGAAAATAGTCGGGAGTGCATACTCGATAACGACCGTTGTGCTCTTGCCCCGGCGGCGGCTCAGGTGTGCCTTCGATCAGAAAAACGTCAGACGAATTCGCACCGCCCAGCGGGATGTAATTCACCGCGGCGGCAGACTGCACACCCGGCAACCCTTTGACGCGTTGCACCAGATCGGAATAAAAAGCAGCGCGCTGTGCATCTTCCTTGTATTTTGCGAATGGCAGATTGAGGTTCATCGTCAAGACGCCATCCGAATTGAACCCGGGGTTCGTTTTGAGGAGAGCAACAAAACTCCGGAACAAGAGTCCAGCGCCAATTAATAAGACTAGTGAGAGCGCGATCTCGAAAACGACGAGGAGACTTCGCAGACGATGCGAGCCCGCGGTTGTTTGCCGGCCGCTTTCTTTGAGCGCGCTATTCAAGTCAGGTTTGGAGAATTGCCAGGCGGGTGCGAGCCCGAACACCAGTCCGCTGAGCAGAGAGATCGCCAGGGTGAACGCGAGCACTGGAAAATTAATTCCGATGCGACCCCATCCCGGAGCGTACTTCGCCGCCTCTCCCGGATTGGCTGCTTTCAAGAGATCGATTCCCCAGAAGGCAACCAGAATCCCCAGCGCTCCTCCGATTAAAGCGATGACAAAGCTCTCGACCATCAACTGGCGAAGAATCCGCCAGCGGCTGGCCCCGAGTGCGCTACGCAGAGTGATCTCTTTTTGCCGTCCACTCGCACGCGCCAACATCAGGTTGGCGACATTGGCGCAGGCAATCAACAGTACGAATCCGACCGCGGCCAGCATTACCCACAGCGCCGTGGCGTACATGCGCACCGTGTCGGCGACAATCGAATAAACTCTTGCGCCCAGTCCGACATTTGTGTCCGGGTACTGCGCCGCTAACCGGGTTGTAATGGTATCGATGTCTGCCTGGGCACTCTGAAGTGAGGCATCGGATCTCAATTTACCAATGACGTAGTAACTGTGGTTGCTGCGATTCTTGATCAATTCAGGCGTGATGGGCAGCGGCGCATATATCTCAGAGCCTTTGGGAAAATTGAAGCCCTCAGGCAGCACGCCAATCACGGTGCGCACGATGCCATTCGTCATCACCGTCTGGTTGATAACGTTCTGGTCCGCACCAAACCGGCGTTGCCACAAACTATAAGTAATGACCGCGACCGCGTCTTTGCCGGGCTGATTTTCTTCCTCATTAAAACCCCGGCCCATAATCGTCCTGACGCCGAGAGTGTCCAGGAAATTCGCCGTCACCAGAAAACCCTGGACGGGCTCCGGCGAATCGCTGCCCGTCAGGTTGGTGCTCCACCATCGATAAAGGGCGAGCTGTTCGAACGAATGATTCTGAGCGCGCCAATCGAGATAGTTGGCCATCGCCACTTCGTTATGCTCCACGCCACGACTTGGGGCCTGGTCCCAAATCGAGACCACCCGATCCTGATCCGGAAACGGCAGAGGCTTGATCAGCATCGCGTTGATGATGCTGAAAATGGCGCTGTTGGCACCGATGCCGAGTGCCAGCGTGACGACGGCAATCACGGTAAAGCCCGGATGTCTTATGAGATTCCTGGCCGCGTAACGAATATCAGTGAAAAGCGATTCCATGGTTCCTCCTGCACACCCGCTCACTCATAGCGCAGCGCACTCAAGGGATTGACCTTCGAAGCTTTCCTCGCCGGCAGAAAACCTGCCAGTAAAGCGACACCGATTAGGACTGACGCAGCGACGAAAAGAGTAAATGGATCCGCGGCGCTCAGTCCGAAGAGTTGACTCGAAATCAGGCGGGCCGCCCCCAGGGCAACCGGCACGCCAATAGCTATGCCCGTGAGCACGAGCAGGATCGTCTCGCGCATTACCATCCAAACAATCCGGCCCCTCTCTGCACCCAACGCCATGCGAATTCCAATCTCTTTCGTACGGCGAACTACTCCCTGGGCCATCACGCCGTACAAGCCAATGCAAGCCAACAAGAGCGCGAGCAGGCCGAAAAAACTGACCAGCTCTGCAATCAGTTTTTCCTGCTGCAATGCGCCGGTAAGTTGTTCTCGTAAGGTGGTGACTCCGAAGATCGGAAGTCTAGGGTCGACTTGTTTGATGGCTCCGCGCGCCAGCGGCGCCAGGCTCGCGGCATCGCCCGCGGTCCGAATTTCTATATTGCTGCTGTAAGCATCAGAATCCTGAACCTGCAATATCGGGCGGTACGCAGTGCGGCCCGGCTCTGACTTGGCGCTTTCGTATTTGACGTCGCCTACCACGCCGACAATCTCGAGCTCTTCGCTGCGCTCGGGATCGTTCTCCTCGCCAAAGTAAAAGCGTCGGCCGATCGGATTTTCTCCATGGAAAAAATATTGAGCGAATGATTGGTTCACTACCGCGACCTTCTGATTGGCCGGTGTGTCGCGGAGGTCAACTTCGCGGCCGAGCAAAAGCGGCACCCCCAACGTTGCGCAATAGTCCGGCCCAACCAGCATGTCGCCGACGGCCATATTCTCATCATCCCGGGGCGTGTATCCGCGAACCGTCACCGTGCTGTCTCGGCCCGTGCCGCTAATCGGCGCGTAGGTCGCAATCGTGGCTGACTTCACACCGGGCACGTCTTTCACGCGCTCAAGCACCTGGCGATAGAGTGCACTCAACTCGGTTGGCTGGTATCCACCGAGCCGCGGGTCAATTCCAAGAAGCAGGACATTGTCGCGATTGAACCCGACGTCTTCTTCCTGCAACTTCATCAGGCTGCGCGCAAAAAGACCTGCCCCCGCCAGCAACACCATCGAGAGTCCCACTTGGGAAATCACCAACGTCGAAGCGAGACCAGGACGCACACCGCGTCTCCGTGTGCGTGATGATTTCTCTTTGATCGCAGTCGTCAGATCTACTTTGCTCGCGCTGAGGGCAGGCACTGTTCCGAAAATCACTCCGGCTAATAACGACACGACGGCAGTGAAAACGAGCACTCCCAGGTCAGGATGAACGTCGAGCGGCGAAGTCCTGGCAACCAGAGTCACCAGAACTTTCACACCCCATTGAGCGAAAAGAATTCCGCAGACACCGCCAATTGCCGCTAGCAGAAAACTCTCGGTCAGGAGCTGGCGCACGATGCGATAGCGACTCGCGCCCAGGGCCAGGCGGAGAGAAATCTCGGCCTTGCGCGCGTCCGCTCGAGACAACAACAGGTTCCCCACGTTCGCGCACGCAATCAGCAGCACCAATCCCACGATCACCATCAGCGTTTGCAGTGCTCTTGAGTAGGCGATCCGAAGACCCGAGATTCCGCGCGCTCCCGGGGTCAGTTTCACGTAGGCGCTGGCGATAGATTTCCGATCGTCATCGGTAAGCTTTGATCCGGCTTCGTTTGTCAGGAATTGATGTAATGAAAGGTTCGCGCTCGCCTGTGCCTGCCCGAGTTGTATGCCTGGCTTAAGTCGGCCCACAAAGTTCAGCCAATAGAATCGCGGATCTTCGAGATAGGACTTACGCATTTCTATCTGCGGGTGAAAGACCAACGGAACCCAGAAATCAGGCGCGCGACGAACGCGGACGCCAAAGAACTCAGGCGGAGTAATGCCGACGACGGTAAAGGCCTTCCCATTCAGGAGTATTTCTTTGTTCAGGATCTGCGGGTCGCCGTTCCATTGTTGCTTCCAATTGCCGTAGCTCATCACTATCGCCGGCGGCGCTCCCGGCCGGTCATCCTGAGGCGTCAACAAGCGACCGAGCAACGCGCTCACGCCCAACACCGTGAAGTAGTTCCCGGAAACCAGGTGGGCCGAGGCGCGCTGCGTCGGTTCACCCGACTGGGTTGGAGAGCCGCTTACGCTGATCCGAGATTCACCGCTGCGAAATGCGCTTAATCCCTGATAGTTCGGATCATGCTCCAGAAAGTATTTATAAGAGGCGTACGAAAAGCGCCGCCATTCTCCGGTTGAAGGATCGCCGTTCGAGGTGCCTTCGTCGCCTGAGTCGTGAAAGAGAACCAGCTCTTCCGGCCTGGTAACGGGCAACTTCTTGAACGTCACTGCATTAAGGAGAGTGAAGATCGCTGTGTTTGCGCCGATGGCCAATGCCAGCGTAATGACGGCAATCGCGGTGAAGCCCGGCCGTTTTATGAGATTTCTGGCCGCGTAACGAATATCGCTGAGAAGAGACTCCATCATTGCCTCCTTCAAACTGATTCAACGCTAATGGTTCACCGCCGGCCCCTCGCAAGTCGCGACGAACACAAGACCGCAGTCATTTCCAAAAAAATATTTAGCGGCTGCTGGGGATCAGCGTACCCACTTGTAACGGACGGAATTTCGATTTAGTTTGCGGCAATCCAACCATCTTCAAGCCGCACGATCCGATTGCCGTAAGCGGCATTAACCTCAGAGTGCGTAACTTGAATAATCGTCGTGCCTTCATCGTTGAGGCGCTTGAACATTTCCATGATTTCCTTGCCCTGCGCCGAATGAAGGTTGCCGGTCGGTTCATCGGCCAGAATCAAACGCGGGTTGGCGACGACGGCGCGCGCAATGCCCACCAGTTGCTGCTGGCCACCTGATAACTGAGGTGGATAGAGATCTTTTTTGCCGACGATCTGAAAACGATCGAGCGTGTCGCAGACGATTGACTGCCGGTCCTTTCGACTTACATCGCGATAGGAAAGCGGCAGTTCGAGATTTTCGAACACGGTCTGATCGTCGAGCAAGTGATAGCTCTGAAATACGAATCCGATGTTCCGGTTACGCAGCTCTCCGCGCTGCTTGGGTTTCAATGAATGAACGGCCACGTCGTCGAAGAGGTATTCGCCGTGCCACGAGTGATCGTGCATGCCGATTATGTGGAGCAACGTAGACTTGCCGGCGCCGGACGGTCCCATGATTGACACGAACTCGCCCGGCTTGATGTCGAGATCAATGCGCCGCAGCACATAGCTCTTCGACATTCCCTGAGAGAAATATTTTTCGACGTTGCGAAGACTGATCATTTGAAACCTCGATGTGGCAGGCCCACGGGCGGGACGCCCGTGCCACTATTGGACTTCGGTGAACCCGCTTTCTCTCAATTCTTTTTTGGCTTCTTCAATTTCGCGGCGATTTGCTCCGGCTTCCTCTTCCACGATCAAACCGTCGAAGAGATGAACAATCCGATCCGCATGCTGGGCATAACGCGGATCGTGCGTTACCATGCAAATGGTCGCGCCGCCGCGATGCAGCTCTCGCAAGAGTTCCATCACCGCTTCGCCGTTGGTTGAATCCAGATTTCCCGTAGGCTCGTCAGCCAGCAGAATGCTCGGCTGCCCGCCCACTGCGCGCGCCACCGCGACGCGCTGCTGCTGACCACCGGAAAGTTGACTGGGAAGATGCTTTGCGCGATGGGCCATGCCGACGCGCTCGAGCGCTTCGGTGACCCGTCTCTTTCGGTCGCCGGAATTCATTCCACGGTATGTCAAAGGCAGTTCAACGTTTTCATAGACCGTTAGATCGCCGATCAGGTTGAAGCTCTGGAAGATGAAACCGACTTCGCGATTGCGAATCCGCGCCCGTTCTGAGAGAGAAAGATTTTCGACAGCGTGGCCGTTGAGGACGTACTCTCCGTCCGTCGGCGTGTCGAGCAATCCGAGGATCGATAGCAAGGTTGACTTGCCGCATCCGGAAGGCCCGGCAATCGAAAGATACTCGCCCTTTTTTAAGTCGAGATGAATCCCGGAGAGGGCATGTGTTTCAACCTCGTCGGTGTAGAAAACTTTCTTCACATCAGCAAGGTGAATAAGGGGATCGGTTGAACTCATCGTTGGCTCCTTTGAATGATCTTCGGTGGTTCCATTAGAACGAGCTGCTGTATCGCGCGTGCTTAACTCTTGCAAGTATTTGTTTCCCCCTTCTCCGTTTGGGAGAAGGGTCGAGGATGAGGGCCCGCCTCACTGAGCCCTCACCCAACCCTCTCTTAAAGGGAGAGGGCGACATGGTCTCAACGCACCCGAATGTGGTTGTAATTGTCCATGGTCGACGTGTCGGAAATGATCACTTGATCGCCTTCGCGCAACCCGCTGAGGATCTCGATCGTGCTTACTGAACTGCGGCCCAAACCGACTTGAGTGCGCGTTGCTTCCTGGCCATCCTCGCTTAAACGAAACATGCCGACCGTTTGTTGTCCTTGCCCAAAAGCCGGCCGCTCGACGTACAGAACGTTTGTCAGCCGCTCGAGTTCGATCTTTCCGTCAACGCTTAAGTCCGGACGAGCGCTCGAAGGCAGTGCTCCGGTAAACGTAACGTCCACCGTAAACGTTCCTTCGCGCGCTGCGGGATCGATACGCGACACGCGGCCCTCAATGACACCGTTGCGCGTGTCGACCACGGCGGTTTGACCTTCTTTCACGTCCTTGATTTGCGTCTCAGCGACCTTCAGCTCGGCTTTAAGCGAGGCCGGGTCGGCGATGCGCGCGAGATTCAAACCCGGAGTCACCTGTTGTCCTTCCTGCACCGACACCACTTGTAATACCCCGTTCGTTCCGGCGCGTACCTTCAGCGCATCGACCTGATCTTTTTTAAGTTTGGCCAGCGCCTGCAGTTGGTCAATCCGTGACTGTTGCGCGTTGATCTGGGCCTTGGTCGATCTAGAACTTATTGCCAGCCGTTGCTGCTCAACCTTTAGCCGGTTAGCGAGATCCTGGACATGCACTCGCGAAATCTTTAAGAGCAGATCCGCCACCAGGCCCTGCTTGGCAAGAACTTCATCGGTATCGAGTTGTAACTTTGCCTGACTGTATTCGGCGTTGATGCTGGCAATCTGTGATTGCTGAGTCATACCGTCGCTTTCCAGGCGCACTTTCAGGTTCTCGGCTTCAGCCTGTGCAGTTTTGACCTGAAACTCTGCGTCGATTGCCTGTTGCTCCATCTCTGGATTGGAAAGCTCGACAATCACGGTGCCGGCGCCCACTTCGACACCCGCCTGGATCAGGATCTTTTCAACGCGACCATCCGCGGGTGCGGGAATCCAACGTGTCACTTGTGGGACCAGAGTTCCGTTCCCACTAACTTCGCGCACCATCTGACCGCGCTTTACCGTCCCAATGACCGTGGTTGACCGATCCAGCGTAGGGGCCGCCGGTTTCATTTTCGCGAGGCCATAAGTGATGCCACCGATCGCGGCGAGCCCGATAAGGATCAAGACGCCGGTACGAATACGCTTTTTCAACTTCGATTTTGGGGTTCGTTTGATATCCATAACTCAGAATAACTTCGGCCGTTCGCGATCAGCCTTACAGTTCTCCGGCGCAATGGGAGTCAAAGCTTGTGCCAATTGCCTTAAGACGGCCGCATCGACAATCGACAAGCCGATCTGTAGCAAACTACTGAAGAATTAATGGGGTTCGGTTGTTTGAGGCGGGATGGCCGAACTTACTCTGAGTGGCATCCGCAGAAAAAGGTTTCGCTTGCGGGATGTGCTAGTCCCATTTTCGCAAATCGATCGGCAATTAAATGGATGTCAATTCAACTCCGTTTTCATCCGAACTTGCGCAGGGTGGGCCGCACGTGAGCGACGAGACGTTCTTGCTGTGTATATCGTTAGTTGCTAAGAAACCCATAGTAAAGAAGGCGATTCATACTCGGAATAAACTATTTTGCCGCCAAGGTCTTATACGAAACAAAAATGACGGTAAATGTGATGCTCGGACATTCACACTTTCACTGCAGACGAAGCATTAGAGGTCAAGCAACTCGTATCCTACCGAACATGCAGCCCACCGAGCGGATCATGGGCGGGTGAAACACCCGATGAAAATCTTTTCGGCGGGGTGTCGATCCGCACGCACGCCGTTCGACTAACTGTCAGAGGAACACAATGTGAAGTACATTTTGCTGAGCATTAAAGAGTCGCCTCAAAATGCTATTCAACCTTCATCTGGAGGACATGAAATGTTGAAGAATGCAGCGATAGTCCCCCTACGTTCGGTTGCTGACGTGGGTCTTTGATCACTAGAGGCGCTTCGTGTTCTATGCAGTCAAACACGTAACTACAATCGAAAGAAGGAATGATGAAGCTATATACATATCTCAACTATAGCGGCAAGTGCCAAGAGGCGTTCCGCTTCTACGAGGAGCATCTTGGCGGGAAAATCACCATGATGATGACCCATGGCCAAGGGCCGAATGCTAATGATGGCCCACCCGACTGGAAAAGCGCCATCCTCCACGCCCGTATTACCATCGGAGAGACGGAACTCATGGGAGCTGACGTCCCCAATTCCCAGCCCATGCGTAGCGCCTATCTCACGCTCATCGTCAGCAGCACCGAAGAGGCGGAGCGAATTTATGCCACGCTCGCCGATGGCGGCGAAGTTTTCATGCCCATGGCGGAGACGTTTTTCGCCGTCCGCTTTGCCCAGCTCAGGGACAAGTTTGGCACGTCCTGGATGATCCTCCACGAACGTCCCAAACCATAGGGCAATCGATGCACAGCAATGCTGCGATACACACGGCAAGGTCTTGATTGAGTCTTTGGCGGGCGAGGTATGGTGATGATGACGGCAACTGAACTGGAAACGTCTGACAAGTTAACGTTGGTACGATTGAATCAGGAGTACGTCGACGCCTTCATGAACGCAGACGTTGATTGGTATCGACAGCATCTTGCGGAAGACTTTGTTTGTATCGAATCAGATGGCTCGGTCCTCGATAAGGCCGAGTTTTTAACTAACACTGCGAAAGGTCCTCACGTTGCCGATTACAGACTCCAAAATGTAGATGTGCGAATTTACGGCAGCACTGCCCTTGTGCAAGCCACCGGCCTTTGGACCGGAAAGAACGGAACGAAGGGAATGAGTCGCTACATCGATGTCTATGCAAAAAGCGGAGAGGAGTGGAAAACCGTCTCTGCGCAAATTACTCGAATCTCGATGACGGAACCTCGAGGACGCTACAAGCTATAGGAAATAAATCTATGAAATATCGCATTCTGTTTATTGCACTCCGGCTCAGCGTTTGACTGAATGGTGAACGCCGAATGATTGGAAAGAAGGTCTAATGCAATGTCTGAAATCGGGCGTGCTTCCTGCCATCTTCTGGGCCGGCCTCGTGTCCGGGGCTCTGGATATCACGGCCGCTTTCATTGTCTATGGATACTTCGGATTAAAGCCGATGCGCCTACTGCAGGGAATCGCCGGCGGATTGCTTGGACCACGAAGCTTTGCAGACGGACTCGCAACAGCATTACTTGGTCTTTCATGTCACTTCGTAATCGCGTTTTCAGCCGCTGCGGTCTACGTGGCAGTAAGCCGGCGATTGCCGTTTCTTGTGGAGCACACCGTCGTTTCAGGTTTTCTGTATGGCGTAGCCGTTTACTTTTTCATGAATCGGATTGTCGTGCCACTCTCGGCGGCGACGAAATATCCGTTCTCATTAAAGATGATGTTCATTGGTGTAGTCATACACATATTTTGTGTTGGGCTTCCAATCTCTCTAATGGTTCGGCGATTCTCCAGACTGCAGGGGCCGGCGTCTGCAAAACCATGAGGACATCAACAAGTAGCGCGTACAAATACTCTTCAATCTGTGAAGAATCCAAAATGTAACACTACCTGAGTTATTGAAGGAGGAAACCAATGAAACCGAAGTTAGTCAGGACGATCGCATTAGGAAGTCTCGCGGCGGTGGTCGGGCTGGGCACGTTGTTGAACGCGCAGGCGCAGGACCTCAAACCGCCGTATCCAGGCATGGCCCCGCTTGACCAGTACATGATGGCGGATCGAAACGCCGAGATCGCCCTGGCGCGGAGTGCGGCCCCGGAGTCCATCTCCCGCGACGCCGAGGTCTTGGTCTTAGGGCGGCACGGCTACGAAACCGCGGTCAAGGGCAAGAACGGATTCGTCTGCGTCGTTGAACGATCCTGGATGTCACCCTTCGACTCGCCGGAGTTTTGGAACTCCAAGATTCGGGGCCCGCTCTGCGTCAATCCGCCAGCCGCGCGATCCTACCTTCCACGAACGATCAGGAAAACCGAGTTGGCATTGGCTGGGCGATCCAAAGCTCAAATGTTCGAGGACATCACAGCCGCTCTCGACCGGAAGGAATTGCCGCCGCCGGAATCCGGCGCGATGTGCTACATGCTGTCAAAGCAAGGGTACTTGAGCGACGATGGCGGGCACTGGCATCCACATCTGATGTTTTTCCTTCCACTCACCGACCCTACAGCTTGGGGCGCAGGCTTGCCGGGCTCCCCGGTAATAGCATTTAAGGACGTCCCGGGCCGCCTGACTGTGTTTTTGGTTCCGGTCGGCCAATGGTCGGACGGCACTAATGACCTACATGCGCACTGATAATCCCACTTGAGGAGCGATCAATGAACAGAAAGGGAGGGCCAGCGTGTCGGATGCCATTCGAAACTGGCGAAGCTGAAGACGCCCTAGTTACCGCCGTATTCATTTCTCATTAAGCGACATATCATGCGACCTGCACGATTTCAAACGAGGGAATCGCTAACGATGGGGAAGGGAAATCTCTGGAGGAAATGAAATACAAATATGCGTCAAACGCGCGCCTACTTTTGAACGGAATCACGCTGGTTTAATGAGTGTCGAAGTTTATCGCCAGCCAAGTCGATCGAAAAAAGCGGAGATCTCGGTAGCGGTGCGATCCGGATCTTCGCGATGTGGGAAGTGCCCCACATCCGGGAAGGGGTCGAGGTCCAGCTTGACGAACGTCTCGCCGAGCCGATCGGTCCATTCGTATGGGCACAGCGGATCATGCTCCGGCCATCGCACGCAGGTTGGGACGGTGATCGGACGCAACGTTGGCGCTTGCCCCTTTATCATCGCAATACGACCCGCGTGGCTCGCCTTGTAGTGAGCGAAACCACCGGCAAGGTTTCCAAGCTTCATGAAGTTGTCTATGAACGCCGAGAGCACGTCGTCGAACGCATTCTTGCGGTAAGCCCAGTGGCGGAGAAAATGGGAGATGTAAGCTCGGCAGGTTTCCTGCGACGCACCTACCAGCGTCGGCGCCATCTCCGTCTGATTGAATGACTGATACCAGATCTCGTTTAGTCGGTCAGGGGCACCCATGCGGGGCCCGATTCCCGGATAAACGAAATCAAAGAAGAACAAGCCCACGAAGCGTTCCGGCGCCTTGCGCGCAAGCGGCTGCATCGCTGCGCCTCCCACATCGTAGCCGATTACACCTACGCGTTCGATCCCAAGTGCGTCCAACAATGCGAGCACGTCGGCCGCATGGTCCTGCGCGCCGAAGGGTCCGTCCGGCTTATCGCTTTCGCCGAACCCTCGCAGATCAGGCGCAATCAACCTGTATCGGTTGGCCAAGCGGGCCATAACAGGTTCCCACGTCAACCAAAATTCGGGCCAACCGTGGAGCAACAAGAGGGGTGCACCGTGTCCTGTTTCGACTGTGTGAAACGATGCGCCATTCGCGTGAACCATTGTATGTTTCCATTCAACTCTTCCTTTCCTTACGTGGAGTTATAAGCGACCCGTTCAACAAGATTGCTTTTCCAACCGTGCCAGGATCGGCGTTGAATTTCCGCGCGAGTCATACCGTGAACATGGCGTTGATATCTCGATAGCTAACGGCCTCCTCTGCGAATGCAAAAGTGCCATGCTCTCGCATCTCCCGCGCGGCGCGAAGAAAGGCGCCGAGAGCCGCGCGAGAAAGCGCGCTGCCGACGCTGACGCGCCTGACTCCTATTGCCGAGAGCTCGGCCAGGCTCGATTGAACACCTTGCAGTCCCATCACGACGTTCACCGGCCGATCCACGGAACTCACCACTGCGGCGATATCGTCTTTGCTCGAAAGACCTGGTGCATAGAGAACATCGGCGCCCGCTTCTTGATAGGCCTGCAGTCGCTTGATGGTGTCGCGCAAGTCGGGCTTGCCGACCAAATAATTTTCCGCACGCGCCGTTAATGTGAAACGAAACGGAAGGCTGCGGGCGGCTTCAGCGGCGGCGCGCACACGATCGGCGGCGTGTGCAAGTTCGTATGGCGCGGCACCTGTGCGCCCTGGGACGTCTTCCACGGAGCCACCGGCAAGTCCGGTCTGGGCGGCAAGCCTGATTGTCTCTGCCACGATTTCGGGCGAGTCTCCAAAACAATTCTCGAGATCGGCGGCGATAGGGAGGTGGGTGCAGGCGACAATCGCGGCCGCGTGCGCAAACGTCTCATCCCGGCCGATAGAGTTGTCGGGCCGCCCGACGGAAAAAGCGTAGCCCGCGCTGGTCGTGGCCAGCGCTTCGAAACCGAGATGAGTGAGCAGCCGCGCGGAGCCGACATCCCATGGATTGGGAATGATGAACGCACGGTGGCGCGTATGAAGCGCGTGAAAAGCTGCGCCTTTTTCAACCTGGGTTGGCATCGTGATCATGCTGGGCCTTTGAACATAGAGGGAACGTCGAGCGTCCCTTCGACAACTTCCACGAAATTTCTTTCTTCGCGGAGGATGAAGCGTTTTGTTTGTGCCATGTTGAAATTCTCGCGCGCCTCAGGATCCGATTTCAGGCGAGCGCGATAGCCCTCATAGGAAGCGAGGCCATCGAATGCGATCAAGCCCCAGGCGATATCGTTCGTTCCTTCGTACGGAAGAAAATATCCGACGAGGTGGCCGCCACAGCGAGGAATGATGCGTCCCCAATTCTCGGCATACTGTGCGAATGCCTCCCGCTGAAACGGATCGATTTGGTAGCGAATGAAACAGGTGATGGTCATTTGGTTTCTCACGCCAGGTAGTTACCGGCTCTCTTTCACAACTCGTCCGTTAAGTGGCTGAACGGGCCGAACATCGTGGGGATAAAGTTTTGCGAACGCGTTGATCTGTTCCTCAGAGACCTGCATGGGAGTCTTCAGGACGAACCACGTGACGCCCTCCGTGCAAGGCGGCGCTGTTTGCGAACCCATGTACATGTAATAGCCCGTGTTGTGGGGCAGCAGGTCGGCGGGATTTACCTCGGCTCCAGCGATCTCGTGCACGTCACCAGGAGTCTGCGGCATATATTTCCAGAGCTGCTGGACGGTGGGATTAGCGCTGCCCGCTTCCAAAAGAACTGCGACACCGGCAACTCTTCCATCGCTGTCTTTATGCATCAAGTGCAGCACCATGTCGTATTGCTTCCCGAAAATGTATTCCTCGCTCGGACGATGGAAGTGGAATTGTGTGAGTTCGTAGCGCTTTTCTCCCACAACAAGAAAATTTCCGGAATGGGCGTAGTCCACTCGAACCGCCGTGTACCCGTTGTTGATAATGTTGAGCGGACCGTTTTTGTATTCGAACAGCAGAGCAGGGAGATCGGCCTTCTCCGCACTTTGAATATCAATGGGAGACTGTTCTTTGCCCTCTTTGCACGGAGAGTAGCCCGGATCCAGGTCGCCCCAATGCTCTGGCCCTTTCGCACCTTCGTAGCTCCATGCTGTTTTCCACGTAGTGGACACAGGCCTTGCGTTCTGCGTCTGCGGACTCCTGGGAACCGCAAGCACTGCTCCCACGAGTGATACGATCATCATCAAAGTTTTTCGCAAGTTGCACCTCGCTTTAGCTTCGCACCGAACTGTCCGCCGGGGCTTGGAGCTCTTTCTCACCGACGTCTCGCCATAATAAAGATTGCCGAACAGCGATGCTTCGTCTATCATCAAAGTATGGATGTTGAAGGCCACGACGATACCGCGGTCTCCAGAATTGCCGCGGCCATCGGCGAGCCTGCGCGGGCGCGCATGCTCTACTGCCTTTTGGACGGTCACGCGCGAACAAGCACTGAGCTTTCGGTAGTCGCTGAAGTAAGTCCATCGACCGCGAGCGTACATCTGAATCGGCTGAAGACAGCGCACCTGGTTAAAGTGCTCGTCCAGGGAAAGCATCGCTTTTACAGTCTCGAAGGGGCCAAGGTGGCCGGCGCGCTGGAAGCGCTGAGCATCATCGCCGGCGGCTCACGCGAAAAGTTCGTGGCAAATACTCCAAGTCGCCTTGTGCTGGCGCGGACTTGTTACGATCACATGGCCGGCAAGTTGGGTGTGTTGCTTCACAGCCGTTTTAAGGAAATGGGATGGCTGTCAATTAGTTCGCGCAAGGGCAACTCCTGCGACCTCAGTATCGATGGAGTAAAAGGATTCGGATCGCTGGGAATTGACCTTGAGGAAACACGGGCGGCGCGCCGAAGATTTGCGTATGAATGTTTGGACTGGAGCGAGCGACAGCCTCATCTGGCTGGAGCATTGGGCGCGGCGTTCTTAGGAATTGCGCGAAAAAGAAAATGGGTGGTTGAGGACTTAGACAGCAGAGCCTTGAGTATAACCAGCCACGGACAACGCGAGATACTTAAGCGGTTTGCCATTCAACTGTGAAGGTTCACGTCATGCGAAATCGCTACAACTTCATGACGCTACTTAAATTTCTCCGTGAGTGATGTAGGCAGTTTGATCGTTTAGGGAATCGTGACGCGCGATCATCGCGAGCGTGGTTAAAATGTGGAGTAAAGAGTGAAAAGATCAGACATTAACCCAATGCCGCAGTATTTTGACCGGATCATCAATTTGGTCGCCGATGTCGAATTGTCGGACTCATTCGATGACAGCATCAGGCAGGTGAATGAACTAGACCGTGATCGCTTGACCCGACTCGACGGCCAGAGATACGCATCCGAGAAATGGACCGTTAAAGAGATTCTTCAACACGTGATTGACTTCGAACGCATTCTCTCTTACCGCAGCTTGTTGTTTGCGAGGCGCGTGGGTTCAGTTCCGCAAAGCGTCGACCAGGACTTGCTCGCGAAAAACTCGTTGGCCAACGCAAGGACAATCGATTCGTTGATCGAGGAGCTGAAGGCATTGCGGTTGGGGACAAAATCTTTGTACGAGAGTTTTGACGATCACTCATTGCTCAACACCGGCATCAATTGGAAGTACGAGATTTCGGTGCTGGCGATGGGCTTCGCCTTGGTCGGTCATCAAATTCATCATCTCAAAGTGATCGAAGAAAAATATTTTCCGTTGCTTCACAAAAGGTGAGCACCTAAGACTTGGGCTAGCGGAGTAAATGATCCTCGAACTGCGCACTTATAAAACGATGCCCCGGAAGAGAGAATTATGGATGAAGCGATCGATCACTCGAATCGGACCGTACGGTACCTTGATGAGTAATCTGTCAGTGCTTTCCTTGTTTTTGCTTCTGTTTTTGTTGACGCCATCAAATTCCTCGGCCGCTCCACGGGTCCCGCCCGCCTTGCTTGATGGACATTGGACGGGCGCCATGACGCGAGAGGGCAAGAGCTGGGCAGTGAATTTGGATATCGAGTCGTCAGCTAAGAACCCGATCGTCCTGGTTGACCTGATCGATTACGGCATTTACGCCCTTCCTTTCTCAATCAGCGCGGAGTCGAACAAACTGCGTTTGGAACGAAAGCAGCCGACTGGTCCATCAGTCTTATTTGAGGGTCTCGTAGCAGGCGAAACCTTTTCGGGCGATTTCTCTGGGCTGGGCGTTACAGCTCCGTTTGTTCTAAAACGAACGAACGGTCGTCCATCTATGTTGAAGGAGGAAGAGGTTGTCTTTCGAAACGGAGAGGTGACACTCGCGGGAACAGTCTTAATCCCTTCCGGATCAGGTCCTCATCCAGCAATCGTCTGCACCCACGGTTCCGGGCCTGAAGGGAGACAAAGAGCGGCATATCACTCGAACGGCTATTTCTTCGCGCGGCTAGGGTTTGTCACCCTCATATATGACAAGCGAGGTGTCGGAAGTTCGACCGGGGATTTTCAAACATCCAGCCTTGAAGATCTCGCCGATGATGCGCTGGCCGGCGTCCATCTCCTTCTGGCGCGGAAAGATGTTGTCGGGCGCAGCGTCGGAATGACTGGCGTTAGTCAGGGCGGCTGGGTCTCTCCTTTGGCGGCCACGCGATCGCCGGACGTCGCCTTTATCCTGGTCATTTCGCCTTCGGGAATAAACCCTATGGACCAGAGTGTTTTTAGTGTTGAGCAGACCCTAAAGAAGGCCGGCTTCTCGCCAGAAATTGTCAGCACAGCTTCGAATCTAAGAAACCGACTGTATGCCATGGTCCGGACAGGCAAGTTCGATGATCACTTTATCGCCGATGTGGAGAAGGTAAATAAGGAACCGTGGTTCAAGTTGACGGGCCTGCCCTATCCAGCGCCTCCAACTATCTCGGATGGAGAGCGGCGCTTTCTTCTTTTCGAACCGATTCCGATTTGGGAGAAAGTGAAAGTACCAGTGCTCGCCTTGTGGGGTGAAGATGATCTGTCCGTTCCGGCCACGAGGAGTAAGGACCTTCTGGAACAAGCTCTAGCGCGAGCTAAGAACCGAGATTTCACGTTCAAGATTTTTCCACACGCTGATCATACTTTGAGCGTGGTTCGCGCTCCGACTGATGCTTGGGATTTTCCACGGACAGCCGTTGGCTCACGTCAGCTTATGGCAGAGTGGCTGCTCAGGAGATTAGTGACTCAGGCCAAAGATTGACTGGCGATGATTCGAACCCCCGACCTCCGCATTGCTGGTTCGACGCTTGATTACTTCCAAACGATTTCCTCCGTGGAGCGACGTCGCGCTTAAATTAGAACGCATATAGATAACGAGCAACTGGTTGACTCTTCGGCCGACCGATTCAAAAGGCAATCTAAGCTTCGGGCAGAAAAACTTGGTCACATATTGGTGATTTGGGAATTCAAGCCCTTCGAGCGATCTTGTAAATAAATTGAAATTAGGAGTGTTCTGGTGGAGCAGAGGGGGATCGAACCCCTGACCTCCGCATTGCGAATGGAAAGACACGCTCACTGCAGATTTTGACATGCAGTTACATGCAGTGACATAACTTACTATTCTTCAACGGGTTGCAGCCATCACAGGAGCAAATTTCTGTGCAGTTTTTGTCATCGATTTTCATCGATTTGCGTTGAGTCGAGTGACGAATCGGTGACATTTTTGGGTTCGATTTCCTAGCAAATTTTTCTGGCCTCCGCACTCCCGCTACTGAAACTGGTCCAATCCGTCACACCTCGTCACTCGTCACCTTTTTGTCACTCGACAGATTTAGAATCTATCATTTACTTCTTGATCAATTTGAGTTTTGCGCCCGTGAATATTGGCGATGATGAACTTGATCACAATGCTGTATTGATCAGATTTCTGTCACTCGACTACATGAGATTTGTGATCACCTTGTAACGCCGACGTTGGTTCCAAGCTCAAGCGAATTGCCAAGTGAAGTGGTGACCGAAGCGGAAAAAAGGGTTCTGCGCTAGCTCGTGCTTTCCTAAAAGGGACCATTTTCTTATTTAAGAAAATGGCCATTCTAGGAAAATCAGGGCTTCAATGTCTGGCGAAGCTCCTGCAGAGTCATTTCCTCAGCAATGAGTTCGGCAGCACGAGCTTCGACTCGCTCCCGGCGTGCCGTCCCAATCTCCTCGATTTTCTCAGTCAAGGTCTTCATAGCCGCCCGTTCGTCACTCATTCTTAGGATGCGCCCCCGTCTCATTCCTCAACCGGTTCATTTTTGAATCATTGCGTCGAACAGCCTCCTCGTGCGCCCAACGATCCACATCTTCCCGTCTGAATCGAAGAAGGTCGCCCAGGGAGGCATGAGGAAGCGGGAATTGATCCGCCGACCGATTTGCCCACTTCATTATGCCGGCAGTTCTCGGTTGGTTGTCATTGGTGAGAAGCTGCCAGTACTCGGCCAATTGCTTCGCAGTCATCCATTCCTGGATTGGTGGCGCTGGCGCTTCCGCAGTCGCCGGAAGCGTGAGAAGCAATGCAATCAGCTCATGCTTGGCTCGTTCGCAAATTCGTATCACTTGCTGTTCGATGTCGTTGCTCATTGCCGCCCTTTTTTCAGAAGAAACAATTTCTCGCTGTTCACGATATGGATCTGTTCACAAATCGTGAACACCTGCATAATGTGAACGGCTAATCCGATCCGAGTTCGATATATCGCTGGACTTGTCGAGTAGGTTCCAGCGGAGAAAATAGCCATTATTCGCGACCTCTGTTTACCGTGCCATTGCGCTTCTTCCTTGGTGAAGAGATTCGCTTAGGCAGATTCTCGCTCTCAAGGTCAAGACCTGTTCGATCTTGTGCGGCATCCGCCAGATCAGCAATTCTTTCAGTCATTCCAAGAACGAACAAAACGGTGGCGTATATTCCCATCGACACACCTTGATCACCCTTCTCAACCTTGACGAGTGTTGTCCGACTAATCATGGCCCGTTGTGCCATCGTGGTTGTCGAGATTCGGCGCCGCTTCCGCGCATCGGCCAAGTCAGAGCCAAGTTTTTTGAGGCAGCGCTTCACCGAAAGAGGTAACGATTTGGATGAGCGCGATCGCATAATGTTCAGTATCTCCTACAGTACGGTGCGTACTGTACAGAATACTGGACACTATGACAATACACTTGGCGATGTTTGAGGTTGAAAGGCGGGGCAAACGTCACCCAACGTAGAACGTTGTTCACATTGCGAGATTGTTCACGATTCGTTAACACCCGGCAGGCGGTGTCTAGTGGTGACTTTAGTCATTCATTCGCTATTCGCGAATAGCGAATGCATAATGGCAGCATGACGCTCAAGCCGCAAGACATCGTTTTTGTTCTAAAGCTGTGTGGATACGGTTCGAATCGACCTCCGTTCGCACAGATTGCCGCTGACCTTGCCATGAGTCCTTCTGAGGTTCACGGGGCGCTTAAGCGTGCTCAGGCCGCGCATCTCGTACACGGATCGGAGCTGAATAACCGTCCGAATGTGAGCGCGCTCGAAGAGTTTCTCATTCATGGGTTGAAGTACGCTTTTCCTGCGGAGCATGGCGCGCTAACGCGCGGCCTTCCGACCTCTTACGCAGCGGCACCATTGAACCGACTGATTGCTGCCGGCGATGAACCGATTCCGGTCTGGCCCCATCCAGATGGAAAGAGGCGTGGAATCGCGTTGGCACCTCTCTACAAAACTGTGCCGATTGCCGCCATGCGCGATACGTCACTGTACGAAAAATTAGCGCTCGTGGACGCTCTCCGTGACGGTCGGACACGCGAGCGCAAGTTGGCCGAACAGGAACTCAAGAAACTTTTGCGCAAGAAGGCCAATGGCTAACCGAAATCTGGAACTGCTCATAGTCGCCGCGAAGTTGTTGAGACCAATTCTAGATGAATTGGTATTCGTGGGCGGGTGCGCTACCAGTTTGCTCGTTAGCGATGAGGCCGCAGTCGAGGTTCGCCCCACGTTTGATGTAGACGTCGGCGTCAACGTCCCTTAGCGACTATTCTCATTGGCCGGTTTTCAGGTGACCCCCGAGGATCGAGCCCGCGACAGATGAAACAACGACTTGAGATTTGAAGCCTCGCAAATCGAGAGCGAATGAGAAGGTCCTGCCCGGCAGCGGCAACGTCGTTGAGGTTCGCGAAGCGGCCTCTGCGGCAGTTCGCAGAATCACGGGCGAATAACTTCAAAGCACCTCGTCGTCATCTTGAGGAATTTTGGCAAGAATTCTTGATTGATCGCAACCCTTGAACTCTGACCTAGGTTGTCTAGAGGTACACCTCGCGGAGGTTCTCTTGGTCGAGTTCCTCGGTCCTACCGAAGAATGAAACCAAACCATTTCGCATAACACAAACATGATGAGCTATCTTGAGGACCTCCCGCACCTTCTGTTCAACGATTAGCACGGCTACACCGGACTCGCTACTTATGTCCTGAATTCGGAGAAGCGCTTGCGAAACCAACGGAGGCGACAGACCTAACGACGGCTCATCAAGCAACAGCAACCGCGGGGACAGGACGATTGCATTGCTAAGAGCGAGCATTTGCTTCTCACCACCCGAAAGCGTTCCTGCTCTTTGTGTAAGTCGCGGACTCAACGGCGGGAAGAGATCAAGGGCTCGTTCGATCCCTTGCTTCAGGAGCGCTTTGCTCGTCAGAGTCTCGCCTCCTATCTCAAGATTCTCCCTGACCGTAAGATCTGTGAAAACGCGATTGCCTTGCGGAACGTAGGCAACGCCTGCTTGCAGTAGCTTGCGTGGATTTGGCGGGCACAAAGTCTCACCGTCAAGAATAACCCTACCTCCCCAGATCGGAATCAGTCCGAAGATCGTCTTGAGTAAGGTGGATTTGCCAGCTCCGTTGTGTCCAATTAGCGCTACGATCTTGGTAGGTGCAACGTCGAGGGAAACGCCATTGAGTATTTGTTTCTTCCCGTAGCCGCCGACCAGAGCATCAACAGCAATGATACAGCGAGGCGAGTCAGGCAAGGTAAGCCTCCATAATCTCTCGTCTTTCCAGAACCTCGCTAGGAGCTCCCTGGGCGATAACCCGCCCCTTATCCATCACGATAACCGAATCAGCGATCCGGCGGACCGCGGTGATATCATGCTCAACAAAGACTACTAGTTTGCCAGCCTCACGCAACTCAGCAAGGAGTCCAAGAATCTGAGAGACCATTTCAGGATGAACGCCTGCGACCGGTTCATCTAGGAGAAGAATGCTGGCTTCGGTCGCGAGACAGCAAGCAAGTGTTACCAGCTTCTGTTGTCCGTAGGATAACTCATCAACCAACTCATTTCGCTTGTCTGCGAGTCCGACAAAACGCAAAACGCGCATGGCCTCCTGATAGTTTTGCGCTTCTTCTTTAGCGAGTCCGATGCGAAGCAAAGCCCAAAGCAGCCTTTCCCCTCGTTGACGTGGCCTCGCCAGCATGACGTTATCTATCACTGGGACTTGGAGAATTAGTCGCAGGTCTTGGAAAGTGCGTGCGACACCAAGCCTCGCAATCCGGTGGGGAGAAAAACGCGTTATCTCTGATTCTCCCAGAAAGCACTGACCAGATTGGGGTCGAAGAAACCCTGTAATTATGTTAAGGAGAGTGGTTTTCCCCGCGCCGTTAGGACCAATAATCGCAGCTATTCCAGTTGACGGAAACGTCAGACTAAGATCCGCCAGTGCCTGGACGCCACCAAATGATTTGTTAAGTCCATTACAGCGAAGAGTTTCCATTCCATTAACGTCCGAAGCCGTATTTCCCCATCAGTCCGCGTGGTCGAACCATCATCATCGCTACTAAGCTCGTTCCATAAATGATTTGTCTCAGATTTGCGGCGGCCGCGCTAGGTAGCCCCAGGAATCGAAGCGCTTCGGGTAAGAGCACGAGAACTAGTGCGCCTACGATAGGCCCGGCGAAGCTACCGGAACCTCCAATGATCACCATCGAGATCACTAGAATGGAATCAAGGACAGTAAAACTTGTGGGCGCAATGTAAGAAACATAATGAGCATACAGACTACCGGCTGAAGCAGCTAAAGCCGCGCTGATTGCAAATGCCGTAATTTTAAACCGAAGCGGGTTCTTCCCCAGTGCCTGAACGAATGATTCGTCTTCGCGAATAGCTCGCAGCACTCGCCCAAGCGGGCTGACTGAAAGGCAACGAACAATGAACACAGCGAAGGCTGCAAACACGGCCGCCAAAAGAACAAACCCCGCATACGACCGAATTTGTAGACCGAAGATGGCTGGCTCAGGGATTCCCGGTATACCAAGCGGGCCGCGAGTTAGAGCCATCCAATTGTTTAGTGTAGCGAAGAGAATCATCTGAAACCCGAATGACGCAATCACGAAGTAATCATCGTGGAGTCGTGCAGTAGGAAGCGAAACCACGAACGAGATCGCCGCCGCCACTCCCATTCCAGCCAGCGTGCCTACAACGAAAGAACATCCGAAATGAACTGCTAGTAACGCCGATGTATAGGCCCCCAAACCATAAAAGGCTGCCTGCGCAATGGATAGTAGCCCTGTTTGGCCTACTAGAAGATCCAGCGAGACAGCTAGTACGATATAAATGCCGACGATCACTAATATGTGCTCGACATATTCCATTTCACACCCCGGTGCTTTTAAGAGCCTTACCCAGGAAACCCTGGGGCCTTGCAATGAGGAATGCAATTAGGATCAGAAAAACTATCGCATCCTGCCATTGGGTCGGTAACTTCGATACGCCCAATTGCTGAGCGAGACCGACGAGTAGACCGCCCAGCATTGCCCCTGGAATGCTTCCGACGCCTCCAACTATAGCGGCCACCACGCCCATCAGCAGTGCACCAAAGCCCATCGTCGGAGTGATGTCTGTGTCAAGCGAGATGAGTATGGCAGCGCCAGCTGCGAGTGCTGACCCGAACGCAAAAGCCAACAATATGACCCTATCGGTATCGACTCCCACAATTGCGCTCAGGTTCGAGTCATTAGCGACTGCGCGAACTCGACGACCGAACCTGGTGAAACGAAGTATCACCCAGGTTAGAAGGCATAATCCTATGCTCACGCCAATGATAATTGCTTGAATCGAAGTTATTCTTGCGCCGACAACGTCATATCCTGGTCCAAAGGATCCCTGACGAATCGTTTTAGTGGCGTCCCCAAAAACTAAGGAAATTACGTTTTGTAAGACTATCAGCAGCCCTAGTGACGCAACTAGAAGCACGGTGTTGCTGGCTTTGCGCCTCCGCATCGGACGATAGATAACCAACTCAATTGCCATCCCGACTAGACCTGCGAGCACAACAGCGATGACTACCGAGGGCACGAACGAGAAATGAAACATCACAAAAAAGGAAAATGCCAGATAAGCGCCTAGGGTGTATATCGCGCCGTGCGCAAAGTGGAAGAAGCGTACTGTGCCGTAAATCAGAGAGAAGCCGAGCGCCACTAGCGCGTAAACGCTACCCGCTATGACACCGTTGACAATAAATTGCGTGATCACGATACTCAATCAAGCGCCTTAAGAGTCCCAATTCCTATGCCGCCAATAAACTGACCGATCTCGCTCCAGCCAGTGAATTTCCATGACTTCTGAGTCTTCCAGTAGTTAGGTATCTGCCATGCTTCAATTATGTCTTTCACATGATCAAACCCAGGAGTAGATATTCCCTTCAACGACTTGTGAAGGTTTCCTTTGCGCTCCATCTCCAGGTTTATGGCAACCTTCAAGTCATAGATATGACGGTCCAGCTTGCTACCCCTCGCTTCGTCGAAGTTGTATCGAGGAAGGAGCAGCACCTTCGTATTATTCTCAGAATGGGGAAGACGATAGACCTGTTGTTGGTCGTAGGCATTCAGGCAAAAGTTTAGTAACCAACCTAAGTTAGCCTCACAGTGTTCTAGCCATTCAACACTCCCGATCTCTTTGCTGAGGCAATACCACAGCAGGAATAGGCATGAGGCCGTTGCTCCAAAGTCAGGCACTGCGTCATTGAGAGTTGGAAAATCAATGATTCTGTGGAGTGGTATTCCGTATCCGAATTCTGAGTCTACTTTGTTGGCCAGCATTACCCGAACAACTGACTGAGCCTTAGAACTCTCAAGAAGCTGAGGTACCTGAGTGAGAACAAATGCATCCAGATAAAACTGATACATCGCCATCCTGCTCTTGCTCACGGCAGGAAGAAACCACCTATGTTCTCCATCGGCGCCTCTATCCAGGCAACTAGTTGATAAAAGTGCGTTCCAGCAATCAGCCTTCAACGCTTCCGCTCGCTGTGTCAGTTGTGAGGTATGAAACCTTCGCCCAGTGGAGTCAAACGCGTTGACAGCAGAGGAAAGAGTGAGATGACGATAACTATCCTTGTTCCAGTCTTCGTTCTTCGAGAGATATGCCTTAATGCGGGCCATAAACATAACGAGAGATTCCTGGAGAGGCTGCGTCAAAGCGCCATTGCTCTCTTCACACAGGATCCATAGCGCTGTGGCGGAGTGTCTCAAGCTAACTTCGACACTACGATACTTTTTTCGCTCACGTCCGCCGACGGTTTCAACGGTTCTGTAAAATGAGCCGAATAGATATGAACGGTTGGGGCTCGAATCGTCTCGACGAAGCCTGAGAAGATTGTTAAGACCCTGCCTAAGAAACGTGTACTCAGGAGTCGCTGGGAAAGCTCCACCTAAATAGTTTCGTAAAGCTTGATAATAGTGCCTGTTAGCGGAGGTGCTGCCTTGAGGATACGATTTTGCATCGAGTCCGAAAAGCTCTAAGGTTGGCTGCAAACTTTGGATCCAGGATAGCGATCTCGAGGCGTTTGATTCCTCGTCTTGTTCCTGAAACGCCCATTCATCACATCGCAGGAGCACGTAATTTGTGTCCAGCATTGAGTCGTATCGCTCTCGCTGGTTTCCCGAGAGATTCGAGTAGAAATCATTGGACATATCAACATTGTGGCGCGGACAGGAGTTCCCTTTGGCTGAAAGTCTCATTCAACGGGAAGACCTCCAACGTGCTATTCAGGGCCGCTTGCAACTCGTCGTGATTCGTATGGGTGAAATTATGAATCCAATCTGATTTGAGTTCTTCGAGGTCAAGAAGGTCTGAGGAATGCTTTCCCTTCATTCCAGGCACTTTCATCAGCATCTCGAATGCGTTGCTTCCCGGGATCGGAAGCAAGATACTCGTCGATGTCTCTACTATGTTTCCGTAACGATACAGTTCACTGGCAAAATCCATTGTCTTTTGAAGGGTACGTGAAGACTCGCCGGGAAGTCCCAAGACGAAAGACACAATCACGCTGATTCCTTCGTTTGCTAGAAGTTCAACAGCCCGCCTGGTCTGGTCGACCTTGATTCCCTTGTTCATCAACTCAAGTATCTCGTCATCGCCCGACTCGGCGCCAATGAATACCTCATAAACACCTAAAGTCTTCAGCTGCCGAGCCATCTTTGGTGAGATGTTACAAGCGCGGCCATAAACATGAAAAGCTACGTCGAGGTCAGATGGTCTGCACGTTACGAATTCATCGATCCACCGACTGTTTTCAGTAAAGGTATCGCAAACCTCCCAGAAAAAATCTACCCCGTATTCTCGATTGAAAAAGCCTATCTCCTCCCAAAGTCTCTTAGGACTTTTATACCGAACGCCCTTGTGCGGAATCATGCAGAAAACACAACCTCCATTGGAAGCGTCTCGCCAGATGCAGCCCTTACGTGAATAGATGGCGAGCGATTTCCTGAAGGGTTTGAAGGCAGAATAGCGCGCCTCATAGCTTTCGAAATACTCTTGGAGCGGCAGTGTCTTATAATCCGGGAAAGGAAGGGGCTCAAGATCTAGAACCCTTTCAGAATTCCGGACGATCGAATCGCCTTGCCTAAAACAGATATTGGGAATCGATGCCACGGCCTCGCCACTGACGTATTTGTTCAGAGCTAATTCGCCGTCCCCCACAACTATCGCGTCCACGAAGGGTCGATTCTTCAATATTCTTTCGGGCATTGATGTGGGAAATGGGCCGCCTAGTATTACGCGGCTCCCGTGCGCCGCTGCTGCTTCGGCAATCATCAAGGCGGAATCGTAGGTCATTATGTTGCAACTGATGCCTACCACATCGGCATTTACCTTGTCACAAATCATTCGTGATTGAGTAATCTCACCGTCAAGCAACTCAATTTCAACGTGGGGACTCTGTTGTTTGATGAAGGCTTGAAGTGTTGCAATTGAGAGGGGAGGATATGAGCCCGTTCGCGTAGATCTGACATATCCCGCAGTTAGCGGCGCATTTACTAGTTGCAGACGACAATTTCTCATGCTACTTCACCTTTCTCGGTTTGAGACCTTAGTTTTTTCACGTGCTCCTTCCGGCCTTGGCTAGTGTATCGCTTGACGCGAGGATCACGGAGAAATCTCCTTCTAATCGACGAATATTTATCGGCAAAGTTGCCCTTTAGAAGCTGAACTTTCATTTCCGTGTTCAAATCCGTTTTAGCATAGGTGGCATTGCTCGCAGCACCATCATCGATATCGGCAGGGGTTGCTGTAATAACTAGCCGATCATCGAAGAGGGCGTAGTCTTCTATCCTTTCATTTTCGCCAAGCGTAAGGGCTAGCAATTGAGCACCTACATCGATCGTGTCCTTAACAATATCGCTATCGTAACTAATTTGATCTATCTCTGACGATGGGCCTAAAACGATACGTTCCTTCTTAATGCGACAGCGTTTGAGTTTTCGGAAATAGCTCGCAGAATTATCACTTATATTGTTCCATTCAGTTAAAGATAATCGGTAAGTTGCAAACCAGTTCCCTTCGGTGTAGCCCGTGGCAGCTGACAAGAGTTTCAGGTAATTTCCAAACGTCATGTTCATCTCTATTGTATCGTCCTCGCGCTCATGAGCTAAGAACAAACTCAGCGCCACTTTGGCTTTCTCTTTGTCGTCAAGATGCGCATGGTTTTCGATGAATTCAGATATTAGCTTTCTCAATTTGAAGTCATGTTTATGGGGAAATCTGAACTCCAAGTACGTCACCACCAATTCAGCCAAAGCCCAGACTATTAGTCCAACAACGACGCCGATAACGGCGTCAATAGCCAATGACCTCCAAGAATGCTGCTCGCCCCCAGGCCGCTTAATTAGATAGGAAGCTACAAAGCCAAGCGCAAATCCGACAACAAAATACAATGCTCGGAGTATGAACTTCCTGCCCCAACAAGATTTTCCAAGTCGAAGTAGCTTCCGCCAAATATTGGCGCGCGCTACCTGTCCTGCCGGATTTAGCTCCCAGGCTTTGGGGGAAATCGACAAGCTCTCATTCGGCGGGGCGAGACCCATCGCTTGTAATATCTTAGAAAAGGACGGCATCAAACGTGAGCATTAATTGTTAAAAGAACTACTATCTCGTCAAAAGGAGAACCGATTGAGAATTTGAGATTTTCTTGATTGCCATCGGTTTTATTACGTCTCCGTTTTGATCGAAGGTAATGGTGCCGGAAGCGCCAGCATAATTCTTAGTCTGGTACAGTCCCGACTTCAACGCATCGGACGAAATAACAGGAGCGGCGTTCAAGACGCTTGCTATGAGTGTGATGACATCATAACTCTCCGCCGAAAAGGTCTCAGGCTCGCGGCCATATTTTTGTTTGTACCTAGTCGCGAACGTGGAAGCCGAGGCGTCTGTTGGTTTGGCCGGAAGGATGTACGTCGCGCCTTCAGCGGCGCTACCTGCCTTTTGGATTACTGCAGGATCATCAAGGGCCTCGGTTTGGAAGAACAGAGGCACTCCAACCGCCAACTCCTGCGCCTGCCGCATCACGATTGGCGTATCGTCAGGATAGGAAACAATCAATACCGCGTCTGGCTTCTGCTGCTTAATTTTTGTCAATTGCGCCCTTACATCGCGTGTGTCTTGGGCATAGGCATCAACCGAAGCTATCGTTCCACCCAGACGTTGAAAATTCTCCGCGAACGACTCCTTGTTTCCAAGGCCTCCATCATTGTTGATGTAGAGGAGCGAGACCTTTCTATGCCCTTGAGAGTAGACATACTCCGCAAAGACTTTCCCGCGCAACGCATCCGTTGGGATCACGCGGAAGATGTAATCGCCGGCTTTCGTAAGCAACGGACTCGTAGAGGCGGGGCTAATGAGGACTATCTTATTGCTTTCCGCGACTGGAGCGACCGCCAGAGTGACAGACGAGCAAACCGCTCCATTTACTGCGACGAGCGCTCCGGATGCGAAGAGCTTTTGAGCCGCCGAGATGCCGGTGGTCGGATCGCACTTGTCATCTTCGATCTCAAGGGAAATCTTCTTGCCCTTGATGCCGCCTTTGGCGTTGACTTCTTCAACGGCCATTAACGCCGCATCACGGGCGGGCCCTCCCCATTGAGCCGCGCTGCCAGTTAAGGGAAGAATTGCACCGATTCTTACCGTTGTTTCCTGTGTCCGAAATCCACGTTTCGCGATCCAAGCGACAACAACGATGATTACCAATGCAATCGCTAACCAAATCCAGACTTTTTTTGACATTGGGTGCACCTCCAACTGTGAACGGGGTCGGAACAGATGATAGACCCCAGAAAGAGGGCAACTCACCCGATTCCGATTTACTCAAGAGAATTCCACTGAGGGCTGGTACCGGCGAAGTGCAAAATGCGCAGGCTCTGAGGACCAGCCTGAAGTCTTGCAAAGCGCTCGAACCTTAAGCCAACTATGGCAGTAAAGTCAATCACTTCTCGAATGTGTATGGACCAAACAGAAACCCCGAAGCCGCTTTGTGCCCGTTGCAGAGGGATTTGGAAGCGAAGCCGCGCGATGAGCGCGATACTTACGACTATCACTTGTGGCCACCGAGAATCGGGACAATTTACTCCTTGCTCTTGAAGCTTCGTGGGGGACCTAGCGATCGTAAGTAACGTTAGGGCAGCGTTACCGGGCTTCCGGCGAACCTTGCTCCCAAGCTGGAACTGTCTTCAGACTGATTGTGGAGCATCAGCGCAAACGACGACTCGGAAGACTGAGGGTTTGTCCAATGCGGCACTCCCGTAGGTATCGTCGCCTTCGTCTGGCGTGTAGCCATTCGCATTCCTCCTTTGTATGTTCGCATCCTCTTCTGCAACCACGCGAGAATCTTGAATCCAATTTTCCCCTCTACGCTTCATCGTCTCACGACAGCCCATCCGCACAACTTGACGCTACGCTCCGAGTGCTCCTCTGCGTTTCGCCCTGCGGTGTGCGGAGTGGGCGCTCAGTCGTGTTCCTTCAGTCGCTACGAGGGGGAAGCTCCCCTTTCAAAAGCACCAAACCAAAGAAGGAGACACGACGATGGAGAGACAGAACAGAAAATCAGCAGACGTTCCGAAATGGTCAGCGCTACTGGTTGAAGCGGTCAACAAGCCCGGCCTGATCATGAAAGCGTACTCGAACTTTCATTCCTATTCGCTGGGTAATCAATTGCTCGCACTCGTGCAATGTCAGATGCGAGGGTTGCAGCCTGGACCAATCAACACCTTCCCAAAGTGGCGAGAGCTTCGCCGACACGTCAAACGCGGTGAGCGAGCGCTAATGCTTTGCATGCCGATCACCTTCAAGCGACGCGATGAGACAACCGACGAGGGAGCAGACGGCGAAGGTATATTTACGAGCTTTGTCTATAAGGCTCGATGGTTTGTTCTTACACAGACGGAAGGCGAGGACCTCCAGCCGCAGGTGATACCCGAATGGGACGCGAAGCGAGCGTTAGCAGCTCTCGCAATTGATCAGATTCCGTTCGATAGCACGGACGGCAATTGCCAAGGCTTCGCCCGCAAGCGGCAGATCGCTATCAATCCCGTGGCGCAGCTTCCGCATAAGACGCTATTTCACGAGCTGGCCCACGTTGTGATCGGGCACACCGCCGAAGCCGATTTCGCTGACACCGATAAGACCCCACGAAATCTTCGCGAAGTGGAAGCAGAAGCGGTCGCGCTTTTATGTTGTGAGTCGTTGGAGTTGGAAGGGGCCGACTATTGTCGCGGCTACTTGCAGAACTGGCTCTATCAGGGCATTGGCTTTGATGCGAACGCAATCCCCGAAAAGAGCGCACAGAAAATCTTCCGCGCCTCCGATCAAATCCTTCGTGCGGGCCGACCAACGAAAGAAATTCCAACCGAACAAGCGAACTAACGCGCGAATGAAAAGGGTCAGGTATGCGCGCAAACGCTGCCTGACCCACGACACCAAACCGCTTCGACCATGAACCGGAGAAGATTGATGAATACGAAACCTAACACAAATCAACGACCGACTTTCGCGCGGTTTCCCCTTGGACAAACCTACGTTACGCCCGGAGCCGAAGAAGCACTTATGATCGCCGGACAAACGGGCATCGAATTCCTACGCCGTCATATGTCAGGCGATTTCGGCGAACTCACAGACGAGGACTCGCAAGAGAATGAGCTTTCATTAAAAGAAGGGTTTCGTGTTTTGAGCGCTTATCGCACGGCCCACGGTCAGACGCTCTGGCTCATTACTGAAGCCGATCGCAGCTCTACGACAATTCTTCTTCCATCAGAATACTGACCCAAAAAGCGGCGCGAGTGCTTTCCGCCCTCGCGCCCCTTAACATGCTTGATTGTTCTCATGGTCGCCATTCACGATCACGCCAGCGTTTTTGAAATGGATCAGATGCCTGCGCTGCTAGCGTCGGCGGCCAAAGAAATTCTCGCAGCTCTGCGACAATCTCGCCGAGCTGCTTGCCTTGCGCGTCGAGTCGTCCCTTACGCAGGAACGCCCGCCACAGAACCTGCTTGTCAGCAGCCTCTCCGAATTGTTCAGTAAGCGCCATTGGTGGTTCCGTTGGCAGAGGAGTTAATCTCTGCTTGAACGTAACCCCGATCGCCCGAGCAAGCACAGCGCCATCAAACTCGATCGTTTGCGATAGGAGCCAGACATCGTAGAAGTCTTTGATTCGTGTGTTGGCCAGGTCCAACGCAACCATTGCCTGATACTTTTCAGCAATGGCGCTCTCGGGCGTGTATCCGAGCAATCGAGGCGCACCCAAACCTATTAGGTCCGGCAATTCAATCGGCGTCGGCGCCGGCACCACTAGATCACCAAAACCAACATCGAGTTGTACGTTTAGCTTAATTTTGCCCAGCACGCCTCTAAAACGAATTCTCACCCCTTCGTACTCTCGACCTTTTACGATTACTTCGCCGCTAACAGTTTTCGGATCAAATACAACTCCATCCGGCCCAACTTCAACCGCGATGACTTCACGAATTACGTTCTCAAGAGCGTCGATCGTTCTAGGCCCGCGCCCCAACATGTCAATGTCCATCGTCGGTCGCGCTAGCGGCGCATTCCAAGCTTGGAGCATCTGCGCGCCTTTCAACACATATCGATCGGCATACTCTGAGCGGCTGAACCGAAACAAGAAACGCTCGATAGCGAAGTATTGGAGCAGTTCATTGAATGGACGCTTGGTTTCGCGTGCGAGATTCAATAATCGCTGGTGCACTGACGCAGGAATGTTCTTTAGTGGGCGCGTAGGCATGATTGGAATCACGATAGCGCTTCGAGATATGGACGCATGACGCGCTCAACTCGGCAGAGCTTCGCGTAGCGAAGAAGCTTGGGGAGCTGAAAGCCTCGTCGCGCTCTGCATAGCTTGAGCGCTTCCAGAGCAACATCGAGGCCGATCTTGTTTCGGAATTTGAAGCAATCGGCAACGGTCTTTTCGGGATCGAAAACCCTTACGGTGACTGAATCGATTCGATGACTCTCAACTCCGACTGAGATGGTTTCTTTTGAGAAGCGAAAATCTCGCAGAGGCGGATAGTCAATCCGTGGTTTGTTGACACCAGGAGGGAGCGCGATATAAACCTCGTGCGGGACCTCGGTCGTTATCTCATGAAACGCGAGCGCTGAGACGAGACAAATAACCGCTTCAGGAACCCGAGTGGCGACCGCTACCAAATCAGGGTTAGTCACCTCTGGCAGGTCCGCCAGCCGATATACGCCCCGGCTCATCTGAGCGATATGATTGGCATCCCTGAGTTGGTACAGAGTGCGCGGATGAATTCCGAGCTTAAGGGCATGTGACGTTCGAAGCACACCACCGTTCTTGCGAAATGCTTCGACTGCGGTCTCCATCGCGTTGTTTCCGTTTCTCACGATTCTCATCTTAACTGCCTTGGATAAAAAGTACCATACTTGTGAATAACTATAGTCATTTCTATCCAATCAAATTGATGGCCTAATCTTGGGCGCTTGGTAAAATCCGTGGTGCTTCTTGGCTGAGAAGGTGCTGCGCACCTGAAAATAGGGACACGTCACCCCCTGAAATTCGGGGCTGACGCGTTTACGTTTGTAAACGCGGCATGCGTTTTGTTAACGCATCTGGATGGTGAATTTAGACGCTGCCGTTAACATTCGTTAACAAATCCGTTAACGGCTGTTAACACGTTTCCAAGTGTGAATGGAGGGAAAATGAGTGAAGTTAGAGAGACCAAAAAGACAAAGCTCATCGCCTTTCGCGTGACCGACGAAGAGTATGCGGACATCGAGAGAATCGCTTTCGCCCTGGGCGAAGACCCAAATAACTGGTGCCGGAATATTACCGTCACAGAAGCTCGCGAGGGCTCTGGATTGACTAAGACCGAGAGACTGATTTACGAGGAGATCGCACGAGTGCGCTACCTTGTGGGAAACGGATTTAGGATTCTGCTTGGTTCCCCGAAAGAAGCAACGGCTGAGACGTGGAGACTGATCACAGCACAGGCCGACCAGAGATCTGAAATGATCGCGGACGGCCTGCTTGCGAGAAGGCGATAACCCGAATTAGTGTGCAGTCGAAACGGTAGATCGGGCGCGCGCTGAGGCTTCGTGAGGGTGTTGCAAATTACATACTCTGAAGTGTTTTACAACACGTCTAGCTGCTTTCGTCAATCCAATTCTGATGACAATTCAAAGCTTGAAGTAGCTCCTAATGCGCGCTGGGAAAGTTCTAAAGCTGGTCCTTCCGAGAGCGTTTCGGCTCGCCATTGCCTCTCCTGTCAGCGCGAGTTGCGCTACCAGTCAGTGCCTCATTAACGACTTTGACCTTTCCTTTTGGCGTGCATCGCGAGCGCCGTGTCCGCGATCTCAGAGGCTCGTGTGTTAGCAATGGCGCGGACCTTCTTCCACTCTTCAGAGGTCAGATTGTCGTCAGCGAGTAGTTGAAAACCGTGCGTGACGAGATACTGCGCGCGCGCGAATTGTTCAAATAGAAAGCGCTCGCCCTTCGTCATCGGGTGCTCATCTCCAACCTTCTCCAGGACCACATCGCGACACCAATCGCGGGGCTTTGCCCCGGCGTCCATGGCCGCGCCTTCGATCTTGTCTAGCTGCTCCTCGGTGACGCGGAAGGATATGTATTGCGACTTCTTTGGTTGCGCCATTTGCTTTCTCCTTAGTCGATCTGACTGCCTTAGACTCTGTTACACAAATGTGCACATCACGTGCACGTTGTGCACAGAGAATCGTTTAACTCCTGACGAGTCTCTCACTTCGCCATGTGCACAAAACGTGCGCATTGTGCACACTTGCATGAAAACCTTGAGGGGTGACGTGTCACTAAAAATCAGGTGCAAAGCACCTCCTTAGCCTTCCTCACTCCTTACACGGAACCTCGAAACTGAACATAGAGGTCTTATTGCCTGTGCCTTCAAACGACCAATTCCGAGTCTTGCGGGAGTTGCATCGCGTATCTTCTCGTCACGTTGAGGATGTCTGACCGCCCGAATTCGACTCGCTCTTTGCGGTGGTCAGATGACTTTCACTCGACCCTTTGTCAGCCTCTTTAAGTTCAGCCTCCGGCGAAGGATGACGACTCGTTTCTTGTCCTGATTGGTCGGCGGGTCATCATTTTCCAGTGTCGGTAGAGTGAAGTAGAGCGTCCGTACCTCACCCGTGATTGGGTCCTCAAATTCAAGCTTCACTCGTTTAGGTTTGTACTGCCATTGGCTCTCGACTCCTATTCTCAAACCCGGCTCCATCAGCGATTGCTGTTGTCGCGCAAGGTCCTTAAGAACTCTCGACCCGTTTCATCTTCGCCCCTGCTGATCGGCCACTTGACCGACCCCAGCGGGGCGAAAATAGAAATGCAACAGCGTAGGGGTGACGCTGTTGCAGCCTTCAAGAGTTGTGCCATGCGAGCACCGTGGCGCGGCATGGCACGTTCCGTTTCTGGTAAGTCCTATTGCTCTTGTCCCACTGTTTGCTCGGCCTGTATGCGCCCGGCGCGGATGATCTGATCGGCGGCGCGGAGAATCTTCTGAGCGCTCTTTTCGGGGATCGCCTCGGTCTCGCAACCGCCTCCCTGAGATAGCCAGTTCTGGATATATCCCCGGCAATACGCGGCTCCGTCCAAGCCCAGAGATTCGCAACAGAGCAGCGCCACCGCTTCGGCTTCTACCTCGCGCAAGCTGCGCGGGGTTGTTTCCCCGTCGGCAAAATCGCCCTCTGCCGTATGCCCTAGAGTCACGTGGGCGGCTTCATGGAAGAGCGTCTTGTGTGGAAGTTGCGCGACCGGATTGATCGCTATCTTTCTCCCCTTGGCGAACCCCTGACAGTTGCCGTCCGTGCTGTCAAATTCGATCCGTTCAATGCTGAGAGCTGCCAGCGCTTGCTCTGCATCCCATTGCGGAATTGGGGTTGCTGGGAGTTCCCGGCCTTCCGTTTGGCTGACGACAAACCAGCGGGCACGATGAACAAAAGAGGTGAAGATATGTTCGCCGTTAGCCTCGTCATTGCTGTTTGATTCCTCGTCGCGGCGCTTGTGAGTAATGGGCATGCACAGCGTTAAGGCCCGCTCACCGCGCTTGACGTGACGGCCAAGCTCGCGCCATTTAGGGAAGGTATTGATAGGACCCGGCTGCAAACCGCGCCGGTAACATTGCACTAGCGCGAGCAGTTGATTGCCTATGCTGTACGAGTGAAAGTTTGAGTATGCCTTCATGATCAAGCCGGGCTTGTTGACCGCTTCCACGAGTAAGGCTGACCACTTCGGTATGTCGGTTGTCTGCGTTTGCTGCTCCATTTTCTTTGCTCCTTTTCGGTCTTGTGTTTTGGTCTTAAGGAGAGTGTTTCCCCCTCGTAGTGACCGTTGGCAGCGATTGGGGCGCATGACCGCACACACCTGTGCCGAAACGGAGTGAAGGACTTGGAGCGCAGCGGAAAGTTGTGCGGGCGGGCTATCGCGGACAATTAACGGAGAGGGGGAAACTGAGTTAGGAATTCTCGGCTGGAATAAGATGAAATCGGCTTGGAAGCCGAGTCCTTACCGAACTTAGGGCGCGACTGAGGCCCGCCGCCGCTCGCTGGTTTCCGTGCGAGCAAAGTGTCAAAAGCGTCAAAAGCGTCAAAAGTTGTGACGCTTTTGACGCTTTGTGACACCTGAGCCGAACTCATCGAGCGCTCAAACACCCAGCTTCGCGGCTTCGTCTTCTCCGCGTGTACGGCGCGTGGCACTGCCGTTGCTAAAGGCGGGGCAAGGACCCAGCTTAGATCAATTGGGTGAAGGGAGAGCGATGTATGCGTCCTGAATCGAGTATCAAGAGCCAGCCGACATATCTCACGGTGGCGCAGTTGGCCGACCGCTTACAGGTGCGTGAGAGGTTCATCCTCGACCCGTCACACTTCTTTAAGGAGCAGGAGGGTTAAAGGCCATGAGCTTTGATGATCCAGAACGGTTGCTTGATGTGAGCGAAGCGGCTGCCCTGCTTCATGTGAAGGGCAAGACGCTTTACGCCTGGGTCTCCCGAAACAAAATACCTTATCGAAAGATTTGCTCCCTGGTGCGGTTTCATCGGGGGGAATTAATCGAGTGGGCTAAGGGACAACAGAATAAGCAGACAACAGCAAGACGGAAAGAGTTAAGCGTGGTAAAGTAGCGCTGCTTCTTCTTTCGGACGGCTGCTGAGAGGAGCAGCAAATGAACATTCGAATTTGGAAGCCGGGCGAAGAAGGCAATCCATGCGCTCGGCACTACTATTACCAGTTCTTTCAACGTAAGAAGCGATACAGGGGCGTGCTGGAGGCTCGTAACGCCGAACAGGCTAAACAAGCCGCGCAGCAAATCTGGGATGAAGAATGGAACAGGAAGTACGACCCAGAGCCGCCCGCTCCAGTACAGATATTGTTTGCGGAATTCGTCAAGGAAACATATCTACCCTGGGCCAAGATTCACAAGGGCAGCTATGACGACGATGTACGCGTAACAACGATGCTGACTGACTTCTTTAAGGGAAAGACTCTAGCGGAGATCAAGCCAGCGATGATCGAGCAATTCAAGGAACGCAGAATCAAAGCTGACAAAGCCCCGGCGACAGTCAACCGCGAGCTTTCGGTGTTATCCAAACTCTTCACAGTGGCGGTGCGCAACGAAAAGGCAGAAACAAATCCTTGCCATAATGTGCAGCGGATTGCTCTGGACAACGAACGCGTCCGCTATCTAACCGAAGACGAGGAGCAGCGACTGTTCACGGCTATGGGAGACAACGAGCAATTAAAGAGCATTGTGACCGTTGCCTTGCATACTGGAATGCGTCGAGGTGAGGTCTTCAACTTGAAGTGGTTCGACCTGGATTTTGATCGAGGAGTGATTCAGGTGCGAAAGACCAAGACTAAGCTCAACCGTGTAGTACCAATGAATGCGCGGGTGAAGGAGGTCTTGAATCAACAGAGACGTTCGAGTGAGTACGTCTTTACCAGTGACAAAACCGGTGGGCGTCTGGTCGATGTGAAGAAAGCGTTCAGCACCGCTCGCATCGACGCGAAAATCCCCGACTTTCAGTTAAGGGACCTTCGTCACAGTTGCGCGACTCGGCTTGCCGATCAGGGCGAAGAGCTTGTGACCGTGGCAGAGATCTTGGGTCATACCGATATTCGGATGACCAAGAGATACTCGCACGCGATGCAGGAACGGAAGCGCAACGCCTTGGAAAAACTGGTAGGGTGTTACCCTCCACGTCAACCTGACGCCAAAAGCGCTGAAAATGAAAAACGGCAGGACGCGCGTTCTGCCGTAAGTGCTTGATATTATTGGTGGAGCAGAGGGGGATCGAACCCCTGACCTCCGCATTGCGAACGCGGCGCTCTGCCAAACTGAGCTACTGCCCCACTCCAGTACGCAGGCAATATCGTTGCTGAGTAATCTTCGCCCGCGGCAGGCATGAGAATACAGTCTCGAGTTTCAGGTTTCAAGTCGCAAGAAATCAGAATAATGCTCCGCCAGTGTGTTGCCGGTCGTGGAATACGTCAGCCTAGGCGGCCACCGGTGCATCCGGTTTCCGATCTCACGAGTTGATGGATTGCGGCGCGTCACTGCTAAATTCGCCAGCTGGTCTTCGAGCATTTCAACGGCTTGTCACTTCGAACTCTGCCCTTCAGTCTGGTCGCGTATTCATAGAATGAAACCCATTCAAGCGCACCGTTTTTCTATTGCTCTCCGATACCGTAGGATTGAAACTACAGATGTCATCTAAAGGGACGGAAATGACCGATAAGAATAGAAGCGAGTCGGCACTAGCTTCTGGTGGGACGCAGCATGCGCAAGCCCAAAAAAATGTTGAGGACATTATGCGGCTGGAGCAGGAAGCCGTGCACAGCCGTTCGCCGGCTGAACACGTGGCGGACCGAGTCACGACGGTGGCCGGCAGTACGCCGTGTCTGGTTTTTCACGTAGTCTGGTTCAGCGTCTGGATCATATTGAACGTCGGGCTGGTTCCGCGTATCGCCCCATTCGATCCCTTCCCCTTCAGTTTTCTCACGCTCGTCGTTTCACTGGAAGCCATCTTTCTCACCCTCCTGGTGTTGATGAGCCAAAACCGGATGACGAAGGAAGCCGACAAGCGCGCGCACCTCGACTTGCAGGTCAACATGCTGGCGGAGCAGGAAGCAACTATGATACTGAGGATGGTGCAAAGGATCGGCAGGCACATCGGCTTGGAAGACGAAACGGATGAGGACTTGCGACAATTAGAAGAGAAGACGGATGTGCATCAGCTCGCGAAAACCCTGGACGAGAAATCCGGGTGAGATTGCGCAGGCGAACAACCCACGCAATAACACGCATCACTTCTGTTTGAAAAGTACGCGCGAAGACTTATCATCCGTCGTTAAGCCGCTCGCCCAAAATCATCCTGCAAACGCACAATGTCGTCTTCACCCAGATAGCTGCCGCGTTGCACTTCGATGAAGACGAGTAAATCGTCACCGGGATTCTCGACGCGATGGGCCGAACCGACGGCGATGTCGATTGCCTGTCCAGTCGTGACGATGATGTCGCGATCGTCGAGGGTCACTTTCGCGGTGCCCTGGACCACGACCCAGTGTTCTGCTCTTTGCGCGTGCTTTTGATAACTCAGACGCTTGCCCGGCAGGACTTCGATCCGTTTGACTTTGAAGTTTGCGCCTTCGTCAATGACGTTGAAGGTCCCCCACGGTCGTCGATCGAATTTTGGTGAAGTATCGGCGGTTGATTCTGACACTGAGATTCGGTTCCCTGGCTTGATTAATAGATCTAACGTTTAGCTGGAACTGAGCCACTAATTTTCTTGCGCGTGGCTTCGCCTGTGTGAAGGACCGGGATGCCTTCGTCAACTTCTGCATGAGGGCGCGGAATAACGTGCGTGCTGATGACTTCTCCAACTCTGCGGCCCGCGGCCGCGCCAGCCTCAACCGCTGCTTTCACGGCGCCCACCTCGCCGCGGACGATCGCGGTGACCAGGCCTGCGTCGATCTTCTCCCAACCGACCAGCACGACATTTGCTGATTTCACGGCCGCGTCCGCTGCTTCAATCATCGCAACCAGTCCGCGACATTCAATTAATCCGAGTGCTTCCCGTTCCATGATTCATCTCCAAAGTGGAGCGTGAGCATAACATTAATCTCACACCGACTGCACCGGTGCCGGGTGCAGTCGCCCCGAATCGTTAAGACCGTGCAACTATTCTATTTCGAATTGGGTTATTTGAGAGATGCTGTTTTTTGCCAGCCGATCGAGCACAGTCACTTTCAGCTCGTAATGTCCCCGAACGAGACCGGAGAGTGGAATGTCCGCCGCATACGGTAATTGCTCGAGATTGGAAATGCCTTTGGTCGAAATCGGCTTGAAGGGAGCACTAACCACCGCTTTTTCGTTATGCAGGACTTCGATCTTGATCGCGACGTCGGGCTCGGAAGTAGTTTCGGCAAGCCTGGCATTGTAAGCAAACAGCATTAGCCGCAGGTTCGAATTCTGCAGGTAACGCCGATCGACGTTCAGATTCACCTGATCGAATGGATCACGGCTGCGCTTTTTCGTGCTCGGGTCGCTTACATCTTTTCCATCGCCCATGATCAAACTGCTGAGCGAAAGTTTCTGAGCAGTCAGATCCGGAATCTCGACCCACGCATTCGCATTACCCATCCGCCCGCTTCGCTCATCGCGCACCGCAACCCGCACTTGATAGAGACCCGGTCCAACCTTGATCGGATAAGTTGAAACGATGGCTCCTGACTGCTCCGCGGTTTCCTGATTTTCGGTTTGCACGCTTAATCGATCGTTCACCTGGCCGCCCGGATGGCCCTTGTCGTCGTAAATGACCCCGGCGATATCAACTGCGCCGCTCTGTTTCCCACTTTCATCAGGTATCGGTGACCGCGGGTACACTCCGCTGCCGGCTATCTGAAAACTCGGCCAACTCTCTGGGAGTGCCGGCAACCACCTGATCGAGAGACTGAATCTCGCGCTGTTTGCCGTCGATCTTGATTTCGAAGTCTTTCTCTTTTAGACCGGTGACAAAGCGGCCCTCCTTGTCAAACACCATCACATCGGTCCGCACCAACTCTGTGAACACCTTGATCACGTCCGTGCTCTGTGCCGGCTCCTGACCCAACGCGATGAGCGAACTGACTATCACGAATAGAAGTGACGGCAAGACAAACTTTGGCTGGCGGTATTTCATTGGTCTATTAGTCAATCAGAGATGCAAATGGTGGGTGGGACGTTTGCTGAGTTCACGGCTGAGTCAGCCGCTTCAATCATCGCGACTAGGCCGCGTCATTCAAATAGTCTGAGTTCACGTTCCATGAGGTTTCTTATCGATAAATAGATTACTGATGATTCTTTGTCGCCGGAAACTGATAGATATAAAAATCAAAGAGGCCATTTCCAACCACAAACTGAGAAAGCCTAACGTTGGACAAGGCTGTCTCTGATCTTATCGACGACTTCAACATTTTGAAGAACGAATATTTAACTCCCAACACTTGAATGATGTTGATATCCAGCCCGCAGGGTATTCGGGAAGGAAAGCGAACCAGTTCGTGGATCTTCTCATAGAGTTTTAGCGGACCTTCCTTGTCAACCTCGGGAGTCACGATATCAAAAAGCCAGTCGCCTGGGCCTGTGCGGTCGCGTACCCAGTACGCCGCGACGACCTTGATTCCCGCGCGCTTTACGCGTCCCATCAACTCCTCACCGCACGCTATTTCCGACGCGGAAAGGTTTTCTCTCACCAGCACTTCTTCAACCATGGCAAAATCCCGTAGCGAGCATTCGTGATTGCATGATACAAATCTCGGGCTCTTTTGGCATCAATCTGATGGTCGTATCGTGTCACAGACTTCCAGTCCTTGACAACGGCCCAGTTCAATTTGAATTTCGTCACCTTCTGCTCACGTACCTCTCGTAAAGATTTTAGATCGGCCTTGCTAAACAACATGTCGAGATCGTGCGTGTAGAAGGTTTTTGCATCCGGTGGGGGAAAATCAAACGCTTGCGTCTTTTTCGCTATACAGGCTTTGAGAGCGCATTCCACGGCATAACCTGATAAGTAATACGCTCCTTCATAGCACTTCCGATCCAGCAGTATCTTCGCCTCTTTGATTCTGATTTCGGTCAGCTTGTGGAAGTCAGCACGGTTCATCGAAATTCTCGGTCTAGTTCCGCAAACTTTGCACTGGTGCGGGAATCCTGCCGCCGCGACGAATAAATTGATCAGAAGAAAAGCGATTCACCGGCATGATTGGCGCAGTCCCGAGCAAGCCGCCAAACTCGACCATCTCGCCCACTTCCCGGCCCGGCACTGGAATGATGCGCACCGCGGTGGTCTTATTATTCATCACGCCAATCGCCATTTCATCGGCGATGATGGCGGCGATCGTTTCCGCTGAAGTGGATCCCGGCACCGCGACCATGTCGATGCCGACGGAACAGACACTGGTCCATGCTTCTAATTTGTCCAGGCTGAGCGCACCGAGGCGCGCGGCTTCGATCATCCCGGCGTCTTCGGAAACCGGAATGAAAGCGCCGCTCATGCCGCCGACCGAATTGCTGGCCATCGCGCCGCCTTTCTTGACCGCATCAGTCAACAATGCGAGCGCGGCCGTAGTGCCATGAGTTCCGGCCCGTTCGAATCCCATTGCTTCAATGATGTTTGCGACTGAATCTCCGGGCACCGGCGTGGGCGCCAGCGATAGATCTATGATGCCGAAAGGAATTCCCAGACGACGCGCGGCTTCGCGTCCGACCAGCTCGCCCGCACGCGCCAGTTTGAATGAAAGTTTCTTGATCAGTTCGGCGAGTTCATGCAGCGGCAGATTAGGATCCGCATGTTGCACCGCGTGATTGACGACACCGGGCCCCGACACGCCGACGTTCAGTACCGCTTCCGGTTCGCCGATGCCGTGAAACGCACCCGCCATGAAAGGATTGTCTTCAACTGCATTTGCAAAGCAGACAAACTTTGCGCAAGCCAGACCACCACGATCGCGCGTTCGCTCGGCGGCGTCCTTTATTAATCGCCCCACGCGCGCGATCGCGTCCATATTAATTCCGGCGCGCGTAGTCGCGGCGTTGACCGACCCGCACAGACGCTCAGTCGACGCGAGCGCTTCCGGAATTGAATCAAGAAACTGACTTTCATTGCGCGTAAATCCTTTGTGGACCAAAGCCGAATAGCCCCCGACGAAATCAACGCCCACAGCGCGCGCCGATTCATCGATCGCGCGCGCGAGATCGACCGGATTACCGCGCGCACCTTCGGTGAGAATCGAGACCGGCGTGACCGCGATGCGTTTGTTCGCTACCCGAATCCCAATCTCGTCGCCAATTTCATCAACCGTGCTTACCAGACGCGATGCGACTCGCTCGATTTTTTCGCGCACCCGCTGCCCGGTAGTTTCGATTGATTCAGCGGCGCAGTCGCGCAGGCTCAGGCCGAGCGTGACCGTGCGAATGTCGAGATGCTCCATCTCTGTCATGCGCACGGTTTGCAGAATTTCGGCTTGGCTATATTCCATGAAGAAGTTTCGATGTCAGAAACAATTGACAGGATTCACAAGATTTACAGGAGAGAAGGAAAATTGATGTTGTCCCGTATCCAGTTAATCTTGTAAATCCTGTCAAACAATCAGCTCATCACTTTGCTGAGCACCAACAGCAGGACGAAGACGAGAAACAGTCCTAACGCGACCAGGACAAATCGCAGGCTCGGATCGTAGTGAGCTTCCTCGAGCATGACACTTGAGACGTGATGAATTTTTTCCACACGCTTGACGTTGTCTTCGATCGCGCCGCGCGCAACGTTCGACGCGCGATGTAACGTCTCCCGAGTGCGTTCGCGGGCGCCATGCCGCGGCGCCCTGGAAGGATCAATCGTTGGCGCCAGTTCCTCAGTTGCGAGTTCCGGAGTTTCGTTCTTACCAGCTTCGTCAACCTTGGGCTGTTCAGGAACGGCCTCTGAGACAGCAGCAGACTCGGCCACGGTGTCGTCCGCGCGGGACACGACCGGCTGACTTTGAATCTCATTTGTCTCGGGCGGCGTGTCGGTCACGGGATTTGTTTCGTGGGCGTCTTCGGTTACGAGCGGCTTTCCGCATTCAGGGCAGAACAAGGCCCGTTCGTCAAAGTCACGAATCGAAACTCCGCAAGCAGAACAACGATGAGAGATTTCAGGAACCATAATTCATTTTCGATTGCCGATTGCCGATTGCCGATTGCCAATTGCCGATGGTCGATTTGAAAAGCTTAAGTTCATTCCCGATCCTGGCCATCACACTCAGTTCAAATTGGCAATCGGCAATGTCTAGATCCGATGCATCGCATTGAACAAATCTTCCCGTTGAGCATAAATGTGGACGCCGAGTTTCTCGCCTTCGCTGCGCAAGCGGTTCTTCAAATCGGCGACTGATGATTGCGCGCGGGCGGCGTCAGCGATAATCACCATCGCAAATTTTCCCTGCACGACTGTCTGATTGATATCGATGATGCTGCATTGCGCTTCAGACAGAATCTCAGCGACACCTGCCACGATGCCGGGATGGTCAACGCCAAAAACTGAAATAACGATCCGATTGGCCGAGCCCTCTTGCGCATCTGAATCGCCAAAGGTCGCGCGGGCCTGCGGCGACATGCGGGGCGCGGAGCCATTCTTACCCATGGCGGGTTCAACGGCTCGATAGATATCGGTCACCAACTGCTCGACGGTGTTCTCGTCCGCGGCCCCGCCTAACCGATCATAGATCGCCCGGGTAATCCGATAGATTATTTCTTCATTCGCCATTTGCGATTCTAAAAGATTCTAGCCACAAAAAAGCCCAAAAAGCACAAGAAATATTAAGACGTCAACAAAACGGGAGTTCTTTTTCTCTTTTGTGCCTTCTGTGCCTTTTCGTGGCTAGCTCTGCCTAACCTTTGCTCTAGCGACTGCCGTTGTCGCGTCCGAGTGAGCGCGCAACTTCGCGTAGCTCTTCGGATTTGGTGTCGGTAAGATCGACGCGATCTACGATGCCGACAACCGCCGCCTCAATCGACATGTCCTGATTTCCGATGGCCGTGCGCGCGGCTTTGCCGTAAGCGCACATCACCGTCTCACCCGTGCCGGCCCCTAAACGGTCTGCCACCACCACCACATTTTTCGTCGGCTCATGATCGAGATCGTACGGATGGACAATCAAAAAGCGCACGCCTTCGAGATCGGGTGACTTCTTGGTTGACCAAACTGTGCCGATGACTTTGCCCAGGAACATAGTTTCAAGTTTCAGGTTTCAAGTTGGCGGCGCGGTTTCAACTTGAAACCTTAGACTTGAAACTGATTTACGCTTTAGCAAACACTTCCGCCGGATCGCCGATGTCGCGAGCTGACGGCGTGATGATTGTTTTCGGACCGACGTAAATCTTCTCACCTTTTTGAATGGCGCGCTTCACATCGTCTTCACTAACAAACTCGGCAGCCGCGTGTCCATTTGATGAAACCGGAGTTGACGGCGGTCTGGCAGCTCCGCCATTGCCTGCAGCGCTCGTCGCAGGTTCAGTTCTTGGCGGCGGAGGCGGACTGGGCAAAGGCGCCGGCTCGGGCTGACGGTTCGCAAGAAAGCGATCGACTATGGCGGCAATCTCCTGACGACTTACTTTTGGAGCCGCTGACGACTGAACGGGGGCCGGCGCACTGGTCGCCATTGGTGGTCGCGACATTGCCGCGGGTTGCGCGGTGGCTGCCGGACGCTTGCTGGCAACCGGGCGCGTTTCAAATGCTACGCGCTTGATATCCATCAAGTGCAAGGGCGAGACATTGTCCGAAGTCACATTGCCGCCCCACGATCCACACCCAAGGGTCATCGACGGCGGCAGCGCTGTGGAGAATCCAATTGCCCCATGCGTCGTCGGAGTGTTGACGGTGATGCGCGACGCGGGCATTTCGGATCCATATCTAATTGCTGCTTCACGCGATCTCGTGTGAATACCCGCGGTGTGGCCCATTCCGCCATAATGGAGAACTTCGTTGCAGCGCGCGGCGCCGCGCTCGAGTCCATCTTCGACATAGAAAGCGAGAATCGGTGAGAGCTTTTCCATCGACAGCGGAAAGTCACGGCCAACTCCGCCCACATCAACCATCAAACATCGCGTTCCGGGCGGCGCCGTAATGCCGGCCATCTTCGTAATTACTTCGACGGACCTGCCCACGATCGCCGGATTCAAACTTCGCTGAGGCGTGGCCACTATCTTCGCCAGTTGATCTGCTTCCGACTGATTGAGAAAGTGCGCGCCCTGCAACTTGAATTGTTCGCGCACAGCCATCTCGATCGGCGCATCGACCACGATTGCCTGCTCAGAAGCGCAAATCGTTCCATTGTCAAAACACTTGCTGGTCAGGATGTCCTGCACGGCTTTCGGGACATCAGCCGAGCGTTCGATAAAAACCGGCACATTGCCGGGACCGACGCCGAACGCCGGTTTGCCTGACGAGTAAGCCGCGCGCACTAAACCGATGCCGCCGGTCGCCAGGATGACCGCAGTCATCTTGTGCTTCATCAAAGCTTCCGTGCCTTCGATCGTCGCGGTGCTCATGCAGCCGATCGCATCGGCAGGCAATCCTTCTTTCACACCCGCCTCGCGCATTACTTTCACTGTTTCGTTGATACAGCGCGCGGCTGACGGGTGCGGTGAAAGCACGATCGCATTTCGAGATTTGATCGCGATCAGAATTTTGAAGATTGCGGTTGAAGTAGGATTGGTAGAAGGAATGATGCCGGCCACGACGCCGCGCGGACTGGCGATTTCAACTACGTCTTTGGTTTCGGAGACGATGCCGACGGTGCGCAGATTCTTGAAATAGTTCCAAACGATTTCCGCAGAGAATTGGTTCTTTACCTGCTTGTCTTCAGCAACGCCATAGCCGGTTTCTTCCACGGCCAGCGCGGCAAGGCGCGCTGATTCGCGCAGCGCGGCTTTCGCCATCGCTTCACAGATGCGATCAATTTTGGCTTGATCGAAACGCGCGACTTCGGCCTGCGCCCGGTGAGCACCCTCAACCAGGTCGCGTGCCTGCTGAACCGAAATTAGATCTTTGTCGGCAGACATGACCACCTCTGGATTTTTGATTTTAGATTTCAGATTTGCAATTCGCGCTGATCTTGCTTGAGCCCTCAGTTGAAGGGCTTAACTACAAACCCCAGGCCGCGATCTCAAATCGGAAATCTAAAATCAAAAATCGGCAATGTTACTTACTTCGCCCGTTCCCGCGACGCTTCGCGAGAGTTCAGCGAACGGCCCGCGTCGCCCTGTCCCAACTGACCGCGCGCGCCGGCTGGCAACTGCGTCTGTTCATCCGGGCTAAAGCCAGTGCGGCCACTTACCGGCAACACACGCTCGACCTCAGCATGTGGCCGCGGAATCACGTGCACACTGATCAATTCGCCAACTCTGCGTGCAGCCGCGGCGCCGGCGTCAGTCGCCGCCTTCACGGCGCCGACATCGCCACGCACGAACACGGTGACGTAACCCGCACCGATGTATTCTTTGCCGAGTAGTTGCACGTTCGCCGCTTTAACCATTGCGTCCGCGGCTTCGACGGCGCCGACGAACCCTTTCGTTTCGACCATTCCGAGTGCTTCAAGGGGCATCTTCGTCAGTCCTCACTTTTCAAGATTGTAGAAGTTAAAAAACAAATCAGATTACCACTCAAGCTACCACCGCGCGTCTGAAGAATCAAGAGAGGTGAAATCCGAAAACTATAAAGTTTGACAAGGTTTCCAAGCGAGCGTTATAGTGCGCGCCAACGCGCAAGCTGTTAACTGCACGAGCGATTATGTGGGAAGGCGCTCGCGCTTCGATCGGACGAAACCGGCTTGTACGTTCCCTGCACGATCCAAGTCTGACTGAATCGAAATGGCAGAAAGCATAGGAGAAAAGCTGCGACTCGCACGCGAGGCGCGGGGGATTGCTCTGCGTGACATCTCTGAGCAGACGAGAATTTCGATTCGATACCTGGAAGCGATCGAAGCGGACGATTACCGGCGGTTGCCGGGGGGGATATTCAATCGCAGTTTTATCCGCGCCTATGCAAAGTTCATCGGCTATGATGAGCACGACGCGCTCGAGGATTATGCGCGAACGTTGCGCGAGCGCGGCGAGTCCGATGATGAAGGAACGAAATCCCACCATTCGCTCGTTTACACTGATGACGGCAGTGCTCACAGCCGGTCGTCGCTGAAGACTTTGTTTTTGGCGATTCTGATTCTCGCGGCGCTGTCGGCGGCGGTGTACTTTGGTTTGCGTTTTTATCAGCGCAGCCAACACTCTCCTCGCACGAGCGAGCAAAGAATGAATGACGTTCTGCACAATGCATCCATCGCTCGAAGATCGGTTATGATCCTGACTGCGAATCAGAAGACAAAGGAGGGTCAGCGCGATTTTAGTGTTTAGAGTTTTTGAGCATGGAAACACTGCGATGTTTCGCGGTGTGCGCAAACTCGGCTTGTTTGCGTTCAGGACCCATCAAGTGCCCGCATGAACTGCGGGCTTTTTCTTTTTTGAAGTAGAGTACCAATGAAAGACTAAGGAGTAATCGAAGCAATCATGATCATTGAGAAGATCCCCGAAGGACTTACTTTTGACGATGTCCTGTTGGTTCCCGCGCGTTCAGATGTGTTGCCGACTGAAACCGACACGTCCACCCAATTCACCCGCGCCATTCGTTTGCAGATTCCACTCTGCTCCGCCGCGATGGACACGGTGACCGAGGCATCGCTGGCGATAGCGATCGCGCAACAGGGCGGCATCGGCGTGGTCCATAAGAACCTGAGCATTGAACGGCAGGCGGAAGAAGTAGACAAAGTGAAACGATCTGAGTCCGGCATGATTGTCGATCCGGTCACCATTCCTCAGGACCGCCCGGTGCGCGAAGCGCTCGACGTGATGCAGCGATATCACATCAGCGGCGTACCCGTGGTCGATGAAGACGGTCACCTGGTTGGCATCATCACGAATCGCGATTTGCGATTTGAAACGCGATTCGAATTGCCGGTTTCGGAAGTAATGACCAAGCAACCGCTGGTCACGGTTTCCGTCGGTACCACACTCGATCAGGCGAAGTCGGTTTTGCAAGAGCATCGCATCGAGAAACTTCTGGTCATCGATGGCGACAAACATTTGAAAGGCTTGATTACCGTCAAAGACATTCAAAAAGCGATCAAATATCCGACCGCGGCGAAAGACGATCTGGGACGCTTGCGCGTCGCCGCCGCAATTGGCGCGACGGGCGATTTCAGAGAGCGCGCGGACGAATTAGTAAAGGCCCGCGTGGATTGTTTGGTGATTGATACGGCGCACGGCCATTCGGTACGCGTCATCGAGGCGGTGCGCGAGATCAAACGCAGACATTCCGATACGCAGTTGATCGCCGGTAATGTCGGCACGGGCGACGGCGCGCGCGAATTGATTGACGCGGGCGTCGATGCCGTAAAGGTTGGCATTGGCCCGGGCTCGATTTGCACCACCCGCGTCGTGACTGGCGCCGGCGTGCCGCAAATTTCGGCAATTCAATCCTGCGTCGAAGCCGCGCGCGGCACGGGCGTGCCAATCATCTCGGACGGCGGCGTAAAGTTTTCCGGCGACATGGCCAAGGCAATCGCTGCCGGTGCGGACGTGGTGATGATTGGATCACTTTTCGCGGGAACAGAGGAAGCGCCGGGTGAAGTCATTCTTTACCAGGGCCGCAGCTTCAAAATGTATCGGGGCATGGGCTCGATTGGCGCGATGCGTGAAGGCTCACGCGACCGTTACTCGCAGGAACGAATTGAGGTCGACTCGAAACTGGTGCCGGAAGGAATCGAAGGCCGCGTGCCTTATCGCGGCACGCTGGCAGAGATGGTCACCCAACTCGTGGGCGGCTTGCGATCAGGAATGGGCTACACCGGCTGTCGGACTATTAAAGAGTTTCAGGAGAAGACCCGCTTCCTGCGCGTTACCGCCGCCGGTCTGCGCGAATCACATGTGCATGATGTAGTGATCACCAAAGAAGCGCCGAATTATCGATTGGAATAATTTGATTTGGGCGGAAGCATCCCGCTCACGGCGGTGGTATGCGCTTCCATGAAATAGTGCAGTTATCACTCGCGACTAAAGCGTCAACGTGAACGAGCACGTAAAAATCAGATTGACCCTTAATAACGTGAATCACGTACAAGTGATTCAAGTCAACTTTGGCTAGTACCGGTGCGGGTTTTGATCTCTTTGCATCTTTCGACCCAACCGTAATGCTCGTTTCACCGTTGTTGGTCTGGGCTCTAAGGGATCGCGGAACTGAAGACGACGGACTGAGGCTCATCTGGTCGATGTCCCTGTCTCTTGAAGGTACGCCCAGGGGCGTTGGCAGATCAATGTACTGATCGCCCGCGCTCGGCACTCCGCGAATATCCGAAGGCAGACCACGAGCCGGCGTTTTGGCGCGGGCTACGATGTAGCGCGCTTCGCCAGGTCTCAATTCAGTCAAAGGCGACAGCGCTGGAACATTGAATTTGTCGTTCCAGCCAAGCTCTCCAAGATCTTTTATGGTGCTGCGGTCGTCGTCGATTCCAAAGCCAACCACAAACCAACCACCAATCGTTCCATACGAAAGATCCCAACTTCTAGAAGTTGCCAGCTTGCCGCTGGTGAAACTAAAGTACATCCGGCTCGCGTCCGGCCGCTCCCTTCCACTGGGCAATCGCGGAGCATTGGCGAGCTTATGTGTTTCCGGCGAATAGAGTGTGACCGTCATCGGCTGATTGGGAGGCAAAGCCTGAGCGACTGCCAATGACCCCGAGCCAATCTGTGAGAAAGCCAGAGTCGTGATGAAAGCAACTGAGCAAGCTTTTTTCATCGAGTTAAGGATACGCTTCTGCAAACGGCAAGTAAATTCACCGCATCAACACCAACACGTCGGCTAATCGATTCACGACGCCGAGCAAAGTTCTTCCTGATTGATCGAAGTGACCGCCGGCTGCTTGCGCTTCAGCGTCCGCCGCGCCTGATGCTGAACCGACCAATTTCACGTAATAACCCTGCAGCTCCGGCGTGCTGCGAAAATAGATCTCGAGTTGATCCAATCCGACGCGCACATTCTCAAGGCTCGTTTTCACCACCGCCTTGTTCTGCCCGTTCGTCTCCAACGCCGCGGGTGAAGCTTGATTGTTCTTCGCCGCTAAGTCTACGTCTTCGATTCCCCGCGCCACCCCGCCGAGTATGTAAAGAAACCGGGTCAGGTTCTTAATCTGTTCGCCGACTTTGGTCGCGCCGTCGATCTTTACCTGCGAAACAGCCTCAGCCGGCGCAGGCTTTGTTGTCTTTGAAGTTTGCGTTCCGCGTCGCGTAGTGCGCGAACGCGTTTGCGCGAAAGCCGCGGTTGACAGGACCAGAAGCACGCATATTGAAACGATGATTCTTTTCATATTTACACCCACCAATATTTTTGCCGTCAAGCGTGCGTCAATGAGTCACATGAGTCAAGCTCGCCCGGCGCGTGGGACTCGGGGCATTAGCCCGACCGTAAGGGAGGGCTCCCATTGCGCGACTGGATGAGCCCTCCCTTACGGTCGGGCTAGTGCCCCGTTTCTCCGATCGCGTTTTGTGTCCAGAGAATTACTCCACTACCGGTGCGTTCGGATTACCGCCTTCAGGCGGAATGTCTTAGACTGTCAATTCCGAGTAAACGCGGAACTCCAAACATTAGCTCGATGCAAAAGCGAACTCTGAAAGTTGAACGATTGGGCCGCATCGAGTATGCCGCCGCACTCGATCTGCAAAAGCAAACCGCAGCGTCCGTTTTGACGGGCGCGCAACCGGATACGTTGCTTCTGCTCGAGCATCCGCACACGTTGACGCTCGGTCGGCGCTCAGCGCAGGACGGAATCATCTCGACCGATGAAGTACTGAGATCGCGTGGCGTGACAGTCTTTGAGACCAATCGCGGCGGCAAGACTACTTATCATGGACCCGGACAGATCATTGGTTATCCGATCATCAGATTGGGCCCTGATCGTGAAGACGTGCATCGTTACGTGCGCGATCTGGAAGAAGTTTTGATCCGCACAATGCGCGACTTTGACATCGATGCGTTTCGCATTAAAGGATTAACGGGAGCCCACACGGAACGCGGCAAGGTCGCCGCGATTGGCGTGCATATTGCGCGTTGGATCACAACGCATGGGTTTGCTTTGAACGTCAACACTGATCTCGGCTACTTCGACTTGATCGTCGCGTGCGAAGGCGAGCCGGTAACTTCGATGAAGGAACTACTGGGACACGAAGTCGAAATCAGAGATGTCGAAGATCGGATTATCGAGGGTTTTGCTGAAGTGTTTGAGATGGAATTGAGGTCAGAACCGGCTGAGGTAGCGGCCGGTTTATCTCGCCAATTGAAACATAAACCGCCCGCTACCGCAGGCGGTTCTGACTCAATATGCTGACAATCGAACTCGTCAAACAAGCTGCCGCGAGAATCGCCGGCCGCGTTCATCGCACGCCGGTCCTTACTTCTCGCTCGTTCAATGAAGTTGCGGACGCCGAAGTCTTCTTCAAATGCGAAAACCTGCAACGCGCGGGCGCCTTCAAAGCTCGCGGCGCGACGAACAAGATTCTTTCGCTGACGGATGAGGAAAAGGAACGCGGCGTCATCGCAGTCTCTTCCGGTAATCATGCGCAGGCGGTCGCGCTCGCTGCGCGCGAGGCCGGAACACGTGCAGTCATCTGTCTCCCGGAAGACGCTCCGAAAATGAAAGTCGCTGCAACGCGCGGTTACGGCGCCGACATTCGCTTCTTCAATCGGCACAAAGATGATCGCGACGCGTTCGGTAGCGAAATCGCCGAGCGCGAAAATCTGGTAATGGTTCCGGCGTACGATGATTACCTGATAATGGCCGGACAGGGAACGTGCGGTTTGGAATTTCTCGAGGAAGTGCCGGATCTGGATTCTATTCTGACGCCATGCAGCGGGGGCGGACTGTTCGCGGGAGTCAGCACCGCCGCCAAATCGATCAAGCCCTCGATCAAATGTTTCGCCGTCGAGCCTGAGACCGCGAACGATACTCAACAATCAGTCACGAAAGGCGAGCGCGTGAAAATTTCTCCGCCGCCGACAATCGCTGACGGGCTGCGCGTGCAGATTCCCGGCGCGCTTACTTTTCCAATTACCCGTGCGAATGCTGACGACGTGCTGACCATTAGTGACGATGAGATTCTCGCCACCATGCGTTTCATGCTCTTTCGAATGAAACTTCTGGTTGAGCCGTCAGGCACTGCGGCGGCGGCCGCGGTCTTTCATCGCAAGCTTCCAAACGGTGCCGGGAAAGTGGGCGTGGTTCTTTCGGGCGGCAACGTCGATCCGGAAATCCTTGCGCGAGTGCTTAATGAAAAAGGCGTTGAGTGATAATGCTATCAATTATGATTGACGTTGCGCCTGATCCGGCTGGTAGCGGGGTTGCGCTGGGAGTGATTCTCTTTGTCATTGTTTTTGTGATTCTGGTTTTCGTCGCGGCGGCTTTGGTTTTCTTTCTGTGGTATCGCAAGCGAAGCATGCGTCACACAGAGATGATTCGACCGCCTAATGAGATCTAAGCTTTCTACCGAATACTATTGACTTGTCGGGTTAAGAGATTGTAAGAAGGAGACGTTCTTTAACTAATAAGGGCGGGGTTCGGAACATGAAAAGCGCTGACCGATTGCCACGTGCGCTCACGGATAATTTAGTAATCCGCGAGCTGGACGACGAAACCTTGATCTATGACACCGACCGTGATGAGGCACATTGCCTCAATCACACGGCGGCGCTGGTCTGGGAACATTGCGACGGAGAAACCACCGCCAAACAGGCGGCGCGTTCATTGCAAACGGAGTTAGGCGCGACGGTCGATACCGATCTCGTCTGGTTGGCCGTCAAGCAGCTGCAACGGTTTCACCTGGTCGAAAGTGCGACGAAAGGTCCTGCGGTATCACGCCGGGATTTGGTGCTCAAGTACGCGCCTGCTGCGCTGGCCCTGCCGGTAATCATGTCGATTAGCGCGCCGGTTCCGGCACAAAGCGCTAGTTGTGGTACCAGTGGCGCGCCATGTGGAACTGGTTTTCCGCCGTGTTGTTCCGGCTTCAGCTGTGTTGGTAATCCGCAGAGATGTAGTCCTAGCTGAGCAGCGGATGGACACATCCACCTTTGTCGGCTGATTGAATTCAATTCCTCGGGCCTTCAGTCATATGTCTCGAAGCGTTAGTCCGGCTCCGGTGTCCGTTGTTATTCCCGCATACAACGCCGGCAGATTCATTCAAAAGGCAATCGAAAGCATCGGTGCTCAGACGCTTCCAGTTACAGAACTCATCGTCGTCCTCGACGACTGCTCGGACAACACTGAAATGATCGCTGCCTCTCTCGGCGCCAGGATCGTTAAGATAAAAGCTCGAAATATCTCGGCCGCCAGAAATGCCGGCGTACGCGCGGCGACGCAGAATTGGATTGCCTTCCTGGATGCGGATGATTTTTGGGCTACAGACAAAATCGAGCGCCAGCTTAAAGCGACAAAGCGTTTTCCCAACGCTGCCGTTGTCTCGTGTGATTACTACGTCATCTATGATGCTGCCCCCATCGCACTCTCAGATAAGGAGCTGCGCATAAGACGCGAAAGTATCAACTGTCCGGTGATTATTACAAACGAGGGCACCTATTTTTCGCAGGTGGATGGTCGCGTGCTGAGGTGGTTTGAGATCGCGCCGCAAGCCGTAATGATCCGGCGAGATGTCTTCGAAACCGCTGGTTTTTTCGACGAGCAATTGATCTACTTGCAAGACATAGAATATTTCGCCCGGGCGCTCAAGGACCATTCATTGGTTATGGTAGAAAAGCCGCTCGTTTATAGACGGATAAGGGCTGATAGTCATTCAGTCAACACCGAAGGAAAATGGAGCGCCTACTTTTCGATCGTTGATCGAATGCTTCGGTTGCCGGATCGGTATCCTCATCTCGCCGGCGAACAGTATCGCGAGCATTTGAAATTCGTGTTTGCCTCGAACGAGCGGGCGTTAGCTGAAAAACGTCACCTGAACAACCCAAACCACCCATAAGCATTCAGCAACTCCCCGCCCAAAAACGAAGCGAGATTGGCAATAACGATGGTCGCTAAATCCTGCCACATCGATCGCTTGCCTAACTCTTCCGCTTTACCGTAAGCGAGCCAAAACAAAATGCATTCGGCTACGGGCGCAAAGGTTTCAGCCACTGCGAGGTAGATAGTACGAGACGCGTTAGCAAATATGAGCGGCAGCACGAGCACGACGATCGGATAGGTACATGCCGTCAGCCACACACCTGCGAACAATCTGCTTTTGATTGAGTGTCGTCGAGACAGGCCGATTAAGAGGACCGGGGTTTCGATCAGGATCGTGAAGGGATAACCGATTAAGAGGAAGCGCCAAAGATCGGAAGGGGACATTTTGGAGTGCGCCGGCTTGACGGCGCTTTGGATTTTATGGATTAGGAAGAAAAGCGGCGTCAGGCCGCCGCACTCCAAATCAAATCATTCGCAACAGAAATGGCGCCTCCGCCAGCACATGGGCCATCGCGATTGTAAAGTAAATGTCCCGCGTCAACGCGTAGTTGGCAGAAAAGCCAAACCACAACAGCGCAACCGCGAACAGGCCGCACACTAAGATTGCTCCGATTAATTTCGGAAATCCGCGCGAGTGACTGGCAACCGGAATAGTCTTAATGTTCCAAATTGCGCCCGTCGTTCCGATCAAGGGCAGCGCGACAATCCACACGCCATAGTGCAGCATCTCCAAAAAGACATGCGTTGAAACGAGCATATGACTCGAAACATTCGGCAGGAGCTCTGCGCCGGCATGCTGCGTGATTCGCCAGAACAATCCGTTGTCGTCCGCCAGTGACGACGTGCGCGACAGCTGCCAGAGCATCGCCCCCATCAGTAACGGCAAAAACATCAGGCAGCGCCGATACACCGGCAACCATTCAGACTTTGTTCGTCGCAAGTGTCGATCTAAAAACCACAGCGCGACGAGCGGATGCACATAAACTATCGCCAGGCTGAACAGCTCCGGCGACAACCAATTGATGCTGCACAGCACGAACGCGAGCGGCAGCACCCAAAACCAATCACGATTCGCTTTCTGCTTGCCGCGCATCAGCACCAGCGCGCCGATCCACAAAATCATCAGCGTGTTCCAAATCGCAATCGCGTTGGGCCAGTTCGCGCCTGACCAGATGTTCGCGTAATAGAGCGCCGGCAGCGAAACATACGCCAGGGTGAGTAATCCAATTCCCGCGAACGCAACGATAAAGAAGTTGCGCGAGCGGCCAAAGCGCGCCGGCAGGCGCATAAGAAAATAGCGGGCTTCGAACCAATTGTGCGGGCCGGCGAAAAGGAAAACCGTGACGATCGAAACTTGCAGTGGCAGCCAACTTGCGAATGCGGCTGACAGGCAGGCACTCCCGATTAAGATCGCAGCAAACATCCGCGCTGACACCCGCGCACGACCATGCGCCGGCGACCTGGTCCAAGGGCTAACAGTTATGGTTTCGGCTCGTTGCATACTGGAAGCGCCCGCATCTTGCGGGCGGCCCGCAGGCATCCTTGCCTGCACACGTCATCCCCTCGCGGCGCTACTACTCCTCGCCGGGCTTTCCTGATTTCCGTAGCGGAATGACCAGCTTCATATTGTCATCGCCGGGAACAACTTCAATCATCAGGCCGCCGCTCGTGTCCTTACCGTCCTTTAAAGATTGGGGCAGGTTCTGCCAGCGAATGTATCCCGGCGGCCCGGCATTCGCGCGCACGATCACGGTCCCGACTCCAAAAGCAATTGCGATCAGCGCAACGCCGGCGACGCTACGATGGTTGCGCCGCTGAGTCGAGCGCGCGAACCAAATACCCGCGAAAGAGATCGCCAGGAACATAAACACGCCGGCCATCATCGTTCGGCCTGAGCTGTGCATGATGCTTTGCGACAGCGAAGTGGTTTCACCATTACGACTGGCGGCTTCCTGCAAACGCCTCAACGTATTTTCCGAGATTTGTAACCGTGCTTCGTATGCTTTCGGATCTGACGTGATCGTCATCCCGGTATAGAAGAGACTCCTCGGCTCGACAGGCGTCGGTTTTGGTCGCGCGATATCAGCAAAGGCGTAAATGGCACTGGCGAGTAAGGCCAAAATCGCGGCCGTAGCGAATAGCGTTCGTTTCATCACTCCTCCTTAAGATCAAGCCACAGAATTACGCTCCTATCTGTGTCCAGCGGTATTCATCCGTGGCCGCTTTCAAAGTCCGCGCAGTATAACGCAAAAGCATTTCTTGGATGCTCAAATCGCAATCCTGAAAATTCGTTTTATCTTAAACCCGGCTTGGCCAAGAATCTGCGACTATGCCGTCTGATGTGCGGAAGGCCTTTGGCCTTCCGGCAGGTGGGCCATCTGGATTTTGGGCTTTGCCCAGTTGTTGGGGCGCAGCCCCGAATTCATTAAGCTCAACGGAAGCGCGGAGCGCTTCCGCACATCAGTCGGCATAGCCGAGCGTGAAAACCTCTTCTTAAGCAAAGCCAGCCCTATTGCCTTATCAGCCCGTTGCGTGTTCTGGTTTTGAATCTCACGTGTATGATTTTCTACGCTAAGCTTCTCTGCCGGCTGAAACTTTTTGCGCATTTCTTTGATTTCACTCTTGGCATGCATGTTGAAAATCACAACCTCGTATGCGGGCTGCTACAACGAGGCCCATAACTTTCAATCAACCAGCTGAGGGGAGGAATAGATATGGCAGACGATAGAGAGCGAAATGAAGGAATGAAACAGGGCGGCGCACACGAAGCGCCCGGACGCAACCAGGGTACCGGCCAGGAGGCTGGTGACAAAGTCAATCTCGGCGGCCAACAAGGTAGCCAGCAGAAACCGGATCGAGAAGGCAGCTACAAAGAAGGCGGCCAGAACGAAGAGACGAGACGTTAAAGTGGTGCTGTCCGCAACAGGGCTCGCGCGTGATGTTTCCGGAAGGCGATGTCACTCGTGGGCCTTGTTTTGGAGTGCGCCGGCTTGACGGCGCTTTTATTTTGCGTTTCGGTTGTAGCGAGCCGGAAAGAGAAAAAGCGGCGTCAAGCCGCCGCATTCCAAATTACTTCCCAATTCTTCTCGTACTACCACCACCGCTTATGGTCCGGCTCATCTTTCGCGCCACGATTTCAGCGTCGGCAAACACGCGCAGGAAATTTCCGCCTAGAATCTTATCGATATCCTGTTCGCTGTAACCGCGCTTCAGCAATTCGTAAGTTATGTTCGGCAGCATGGAAACGTCGCGGGCGCCCTCGGGAAAATCATTCGCGCCATCAAAGTCCGCCCCGAGCCCGACGTGATCGATGCCTGCAACTTTCACGATGTGATCGATATGATCGATCAATTTTGCCAGCGGCAATGGCGGCAAAGGATATTGCGCCTCGAGCTTATCGCTCTCTTCCGCCAGGCGCTCGGGATCATCGGCATACTTTGTGGACAGGGCTTCTTGCTGGGCATTTAACTTCCGACCGCGTTCGTCGCTCTGCGGCGCGACGGTTTTCTGATCGACAAACAGAGTGTAAAAATTCACCTGGACGACGCCCCCGTTTTTTGCGATGCGTCTTAGTAGATCATCGGGGATGTTGCGCGGCACGTTGCTGAGCGCGCGCGCGGATGAATGGGATGCAATGATTGGGGCTTTCGAGACATCAAGAGCGTCGCTCATCGTCTTGTCGGAAACGTGTGACACATCGACCAGCATGCCCAGGCGATTCATCTCGCGCACAACTTCTTTGCCGAAGTCTGACAGGCCGTTGTTCTTTCTCTCGCCACGTGCGGCATCCGCCCAATCGTTCGTGTTGTTCCAGGTCAGCGTCATGTAACGCACGCCCAGCCGGTAGAATTCGCGCAGCGTCGGCAAAGAATTTTCAATCGCGTGTCCGCCTTCTATACCCATCAGACAAGCAATCTTGTTTTGCGCCTTCGCGCGCCGTATGTCCGCGGCCGTCGTCGCAAACATCAAGTCATTCGGATGGCGCTCGACCGCGCGATAAACCGAATCAATCATATCGAGCGTGCGCCGGGCTGCGCCTCCGTGCTGCACGTACCAGGGTTTGATATAGAGTGAAAAGAACTCGGCATTCAGGCCGCCCTGTTTCATCCGCTCGAGGCTGGTGCGATAAGGAAAGGGCGGATTCCCGCTGAGATCGTAATCGTCATTTGTCATCGGCGTGGTCACGTCGTTGTGCGTGTCGATGACAATTGCGCGTCGATGGATCGCCAGCGCGCGTTGCCACAACGCTTCATCGCCCGGCGAACGCGTGGATGTTGGTCTTCGCGATGGGCCTTGCGTTGTGCGTTGCGCGCCGGTTGGAATCACGAATGAGAAAAGGGAAAGCACAAGAAGCGAAATCAGTGCGGTGGCAAATGTGCGACGTTTCATAGCGAAGAGATTTACCACAAACGTTATGAACACAGAAGCAGTTTCTTCGCTCCCGTAGGAGCGAGATATTTATGGAACCGCGGCGATAAATCAGATTGAGCTCCGTTGGGAGCGAAATACTCATAGTTTCACATCTCGCTCCTAAAGGAGCTCTTGATTCTTCGAATCGCGGCGTGTCTATAAACATTCGGCTCCTAACGGAGCCAGCCGAATCGTCGCGCTGTAGCGATCAGCCAATCAGGCGAAGCCGTGCGCGCAAGTGTGGCGAGCCACGTTGCCGCAAGATGAAGGCGCAGATAAAAGAGACTGCATGCGAAAGCCCGCACTTGTTCGCCTTCTTCTAATTGCGTTGGTGACAACTTGTGTCCACGGCTGTCGAAGGGCGAAGCAAACTGCCTCGTCCCCTGAGAACGTTCGATTGGCTGAGGTTGGAACTTCACCAACGCCGTCGCCTGAGCCTGAAATGTCCGTGAATGAACTCATCAAGGAATGGCCCTTCATAGAGGAAGAGAAGAGAAAAGGAATGCTTCAAGCTTGGTCGCGTGTTCCCAACAATTATGATTACAGAGTTGCGCAAAAAGCCGATTTTGAGCATTCGTTCATGATGTCGGACTATGGTGAGCTTGCCGGAGCATTCGGTCTTGTGACCCTGATTGTGAAAAAAGCGGCTACCGGTACCAATCGAATGAGTCTGATTATTTTCGTCGAAAGACCGCGTAACCGATCTGACATTTATTGGATCTATCGGGACATGGACTTATCGAAGTATCAGATGAGTCGCGCCAGCGGGGACATCTTTGTTGATGAAATTCATGAAGACGAAAGCAAGTCGGTCTGTGAAATACGGTGGGACAAGAAAGAAAGGACATGGGCTTGCAGAGGTCTATGAAGGTTATAATGATTTGAAATGTCTATCCTAATCGCCGAAGACAATGTGGCCCAGCGCGCTTACCTGCGCGAGATACTCGAGCGCGACTTTCCTTCTCATCAGCCGATCCTGGAAGCCGGTGATGGTGAAGAGACAGTGATCCTGGCGCTTAAGAATAAACCTGAGGTTTGCATCCTCGACATCCAGATGCCGAAGCTCTCAGGCGTTAAAGCCGCCCGCGCGATCTGGCGCGAGTTCCCGACTGCTCGCATTATTTTCTGGACGCAGTTTCCGCATGAGATCTACATCAACGAGATTCGCAAGATCGTGAAGTCGGTAGATCCGCCGCCCGCATACGGCTTTATTCACAAGAACAATCCCGAGTCGCGCTTCCTGCGCTTCGTCGCTGCAGTACTCGAGGACGGCGCAGACATGATCGATCCGGCGTTCAAGGATTCATTCAAGCGTCCGCTGCTGACTGAATTCGAAGCCGAGGCGCTCTACTATCTTGCGCTCGGACTTTCGAACTGGGCCATTGCGCGGAAATGCAGTTTGAGTCTGCGCGGGGTTGAAAGCCGGCTCGCCACGCTTTACGAAAAACTTTTCATCTCGCTGCCCGAAGGTACGCCACACGAAGCTTATGAAAAGCTGGCTTACAACGTGCGCACGCGCGCGTTCTTTGAAGCGCTGCGCCGCGGGCTGCTGAACAATGATGAGCTGGAAAAAGCTTCGGCGGATTTGGAAGGATGGCTCGAGCGAGATCAGAAAAAGTTTCTTGAAGAGCAGAAGCGGGAAGTGGGGAAGAAAAAATGATTTCTCTCATTCACACACGGCTTCAGCCGGGTGTTCCCAAGACAATGAATTTCCGATAACCGTTTTAACGGTTTACGGTCTGCAACGGCGCGACGAGGGAACCCGTTGAAACGGTTCGAAAAGATCATCGGCACGAATTTCACCTGGTTGAAACCAGGTGAGAATGAAAGGGCCGCTTCGCGCCTGCATCGTAAGTTAACAACTTGTGCTACATCGCTGCTCACTCTCACGGTCTTGTTCGCCACGATGCCCTCGCTCACGCTCGGGCTTCTGACAAAAGCACAAAACGAAACGCCATCGCCGCAAGCTCAACCTTCACCATCAGCGCTGCCGTCTCCCTCACCCTCCCCAACGCCGCCGGCGAATCTGCATCAATGGGGCGCGGTAACTCTTTTTCATGGCTTGCCGTCTGATCGGGTGCATGCGATCGCGCAGACGCCCGACGGCGTAATGTGGTTTGCGACTGATGGCGGCCTGGCTAAATACGATGGGCGTAGAACCCAGGCGGTGATTGCCGATGGTTTACCGCCCGGACGCATTCTCTCTTTGAAGACGGACGAAGAAGGCGCGCTATGGATTGGCACTGAGAACGGTGCCGCACATTTGTGGAACGGCAAGTTCTATCCGATCAAGCAAACCGTAAGCAAGGTCATCACATCGATTGTGATACCAGAGCGTGCGCGGGCAATCATGGCGAGTGAGGACGGACAAGTCTTTGATTGCCGAGTCCAACAATCATTCGAGTCGGGAGCGCTGTCCTTTGCTGTAAAGACGATTCCCGATCAGCCGCTGCAAAGTTCCGACAAAGATCATCCCGGACCCCTGAAGATCACGAGTCTGGTTTTTCTTAACAACACCCTTTATGCCGGCACGCAGAGCCGCGGACTGATTACGATCGACAACGGCGAAGTGAAAGAGATTCAGAGCAAGCCGCGCAGTTACTTCATCAATGCGCTGGAAACAGATTCGCACGGGCGGCTGTGGGCCGGTGCGAAAGGGCGCCCCGAAGAGAGCTCGCTCTTCGATCAAACTGAGCCAACGAAGCCGGCGAAAAGTAACGCCGCGACTGGTCCGGTAACGTTCATCGCGCGCGGCGCGGGCGATGACATTTGGGTGGCGACAGACGGTCGCGGAGCTTTTCACCTCGTCGATGGGAAGCCGGCGGAACGATTTAGCTTTCAGGAAACCGGTGGCGCCCTGCGATCGGATCATGTCTTCGCCGCTTTCGTCGATCGCGAAGAGGTTGTCTGGTTTGGCACTGACAAAGGCGTCTGCCGTTATGATCCGCACGCGATCCGCGCCGAAAACATATCCGGCGATGCGAGCGCAAATTATGTGCGGGCGCTTCAGCGCACGTCGCGCGGGCACTTACTCGCGGGAACAAACTCAGGATTGTTCGATTATGATTCTGCGGCCAAAGCCTGGCGCGCAGTTTCAGAACTCGGCCGCCGGATCGTCTATGCCGTGGGCTCAGATTCATCAGGCCGAACTCTGGTCGCAACCAGTGCCGGCCTGTTTGTGTCGCCCGGAGCGAATGACTTGAGTTTCACGCGCGTGCAAACACCAGATGAAACTCTTCCGCAAGGTGACAGCGTGCGCGCCATCGCGACTGTTAACAGTGTCACCTACGTTGCGACTTACGGCTATGGAGTTGAGAAACTGCAGGGGTCGCAACGTACGTTGGTTTGGCCCGAAGCTTCGGCTGACGCTCGTATGCGCGAAGTGACGACGCTCGGAACCGACGCGAGCGATCGACTGCTCATCGGCACCGCCACGAGTGGCATTTACTTTTTCGACGGCCGGCAGACAAGCACTGATAAGTCGCTGGATTCATTAAAGGGCGAGGCGATCTGGTCCATCGTCGCTGACGCGTCCGCCATCTGGATTGGCACCGGCAAAGGGCTCTTCTTATTCCAGTCAAATCAATTGAAAGAGATCATTGCCGGCGTGACGGCGCGCCAGGTCGTGATCGATCTGGCGAACGATCAGCCAAAGCAGCTTTGGTGCGCCACGGTTGGCGATGGAATATTCAAAGTCACACTCGACGATCAATTCGGGGCGATCATTTCGCGCATGGACGTCGAGCAGGGTCTGCCCTCGCAACGCGCATTCGCGATTTTGCCCGACCGAAATGATCGCGGCACTGAATCTGTAATCATCGGCACTAATCGCGGCATTGCCCGCTACGAACCCGATCGCATCGCGCCCGCGCTGACGCCCGAGCGCATCATCAGCAAGCGCATTCACACTGCTGACGAACTAAAATCTGGTTTGCAGCTCGATTATCCGCAGAGCAGTCTGTTGCTTGATGTCACGGCCAACAGCAGCCGAACTTTTCCCGAGCAGTTTCAATATGCGTTCGCTCTTTATGACGCCGCTGGGCACGCGATCAAGCAAAAAGTTTCGCACGACACACAGTTTCCGATCGAAGGACTGAAACCAGGCAAATACAAGATCGTCGCGCGCGCGTTTACCAAAGACCTGGTTCCATCAGAGCCTCTGTCTTTTGCGTTCACCGTCGCTGGTGCTCCCTTTCCCTGGACCTCGACGGCGCTGGGGGTGCTGTTACTGCTTGCGCTGATCGCTCTCGGGTGGGGATATTTTCAGAACCGCCGGATTCATCGGACCAGCGCAGCGTTGGCTGCCGCGAATCGCGACTTAGCCAGCGCGCGCCTGCAACTCGCCAACGAAACGGAAGCCGAACGGCGGCGCATCGCGCGCGATCTACACGATCAAACTTTGGCTGACCTGAGGAATCTGGCGCTGCAAGTCGACCAACTTCCGGCCGGCGTCGCAAGTGACGTTCGCCCTAATCGTGCGCCTTCACGACCGAGCGCGCTACGTTCAGAGATCGAGTCGATTTCGCAGGAGGTGCGTCGCATCTGCGAAGACCTGAGCCCTTCGGCACTCGAGAACGTCGGACTGTCTGCGGCTTTGCAGTTCGCGTTGGCCCACGCCGTGGAACACGCCGCGCCTGATTGTAAGTTCGACTACGAATTCAGCTGTGACGACGGATTGGATGAGAAGCTGAACTTGTCGCCGAGCACGCAGATTCAAATTTATCGGATCGCGCAAGAGGCTTTGAGCAACATCTGCCGCCACTCAGGCGCGCGACACGTCAAGATGAAAGCCGCGCTGGCTGCTGATAGAGTTTTCGAATTAGGAATCGAAGACGATGGGAGAGGGTTTGCTGAAGGTGAGACGCGAAAGAATTCCGGGCGCGGCCTGGCGAACATTCGCGCGCGCGCCAGTATGATCGAGGCCGAAGTCGAATGGAGTAAGCTCGCAGGCGGCGGGACGTTGTTTAGTTTCAGTAAGAAAGGAGCGGGATCATGAGGTCAGTACCGAGAGCGGTAGCGACCGGGCTAAAGTGATCATGTCAGAAGCCCGAGCGTCAGCGAGGGGCAACTATCGCAGGGAGGCCCTCCCTTACGGTCGGGCTTCCGACACTGAACCGCTAGTCCGACAATGAAGAATCTCATCATTAGTTCCGATGTAACCACCGCCCTTGCGTCCGGCAAGCCTGTCGTTGCGCTCGAGTCCACGGTAATCGCTCACGGTTTGCCGCGGCCGCAGAACATTGAGACGGCTCAACGCCTTGAGCAAATAGTGCGTGCGGAAGATGCGGGGCCCGCAACCATCGCGGTGCTCGATGGATCGCTCTGCGTTGGATTGGATCGGCCCCAGCTCGACCAAATCGGAATGGGCCAGGACATCAGGAAACTAAGCGTACGAGATCTGGCGATCGCTGTAGCTCGCAAATGGAATGGCGCGACGACTGTAGCCTCGACGATGTGGATTGCGCATCGCGCAGGGATTCACGTGTTTGCAACCGGCGGGATCGGCGGTGTGCATCGCGGGTCGCTTCCGGATATTTCGGCCGACCTGACTGAATTAGCGCGCACACCGATGATCGTCGTTTGCTCCGGCGCCAAGATTGTTTTGGACCTGCCGGCGACGCGTGAGTGGTTAGAGACGAATAGCATTACGGTTGTCGGTTATGGCTGCGATGAACTGCCGGCGTTCTATTCGCGCAAGAGCGGTCTGCCGATCGACGTGCGTTGCGATACTCCCGAGGAAGTCGCGCATCTCTTCGCAACGCAACGACAGCTTGATATGCGGACGGCATTACTCGTGACCGTTCCAGTCCCGAGCGAAGCAGAGGTCGAACAATCTGTCTTAAACGAAGTACTTAAGGATTCGCTCGGGCAAGCGGACCGCGAACGGATTGGCGGCCGCGACCTCACTCCTTTCTTACTCGCGCAGATGTCACAACGAAGCGATGGCGCGACATTGCGCGCAAACATCTCGTTGCTTGAGAACAATGCGCGCGTTGCCGCACAGATTGCCGTCACGTTGGTAGGATTGTAGGGGCAGCGCTCGTGCCTGCCCGTTGGAGATGTGGGCAGGGACACAGCCCTGCCCGTAAAGAAGTCTCAGCGATCGAATGAGGCATGGCCTCTCAATGACATCGTTTTTGCTTGGCGGTTTGTTGCGTCATGTTGTTATGGATCACGCATGGCCCATCTTTTTCGGTATGCAAGAGTGCATAGTATTATGCGGCCGATGAAACAACGTACGGGTATCATCCTGGTCGGTTCTCTGTTGGTAACGTTGGGCGGCGGAATCGCGATGCGGGCTGCTCAAGGTGAACCATTCGACCCGCCAAAGTTCTACAGCAACACTTGTCTCGGCTGCCATGGCAGCAAGGCGCAAAAGAACTTCAATACCGATCTTCCTGAAGGCCAAATGGTCGATGCAATTGTGAATGGCTTGCCAATGCCGGAACCGCCCGACATGCCCGCTTTTGCGGAAAAAGGCATCAACGAAGAGCGCGCAAAAGCATTGATCGCTTATATGAAGTCACTCCACCAGCAACCATAGTCGAATCGGTAAGCTGGTGGCCCTAGGGGCAATTCGATCAATTTGGCAACCAGAACGTCGTTGATTTGCAAACCATTGGAACTGCCACGCGTCCTATGCTCAATGGAATCTGGTGATGGAGGATGATAGATGCGTACAGCAACAGTTGAAAATGGTAAGCAGACTGGTGTGAGACTTGCTCATTTAGCAGCGAAGGCTGCCGAGGGAAAAATCCTGGCGGAAGATCTTGTCGACATTGGCAAGCGCAAGGCGCAGCGCATGATTAGGCGTGGCTACGAAGCCGGCGAAGATTACCTTGATGACACGACTCACTACATCAAACATAATCCGTGGCACTCGGTAGGCATCGCGCTGGGCGTGGGACTGACGCTGGGTTTCTTGAGTGGATTTTTGAGTCGACGACGTTGAGGCGAAGTCATCATGTGACAGAATGAGTATCGAGTCGAGGTTTGATCCGCTCGCTGCCACCACCCCCGGTCCGCTCGCGGTTCGGTGGTTGCGCTTTCAGTAAGCAGTCATTCAGCATTCTCGCCAATTCGCCCACGTGCGGTTCCTTGATCATGTCGAGATGAGTGCCGGGAATTTCGTGTAACTCCATTCCATCACGCGCGAGCGTCTGCCAACCTTCAATCAAATCAAATTTCGCGCTCAGGTCCCTGCTGGCCCAGAAGAGCGTCACCCGACCGTCATAGACCTTCGGGCGATACTTCCACGCTGCCAGCCAATTGAATTCTTCGACGTCGCGCAGTGCGGGTGGCAGGTCGCGCCCCAGGTTCTGATAAGACTGATAAATCGTTCGCCACACTTTGCTCTTGATCCGCACGGGGCCGTACTGCAATTTGCTAATGACATATCCCGGCTTTTCTTGCCACCGCAGATTGCGAACGTTTGAAATGTGCGCTCCCAGGATTTTCAAAAAGCGTCCTGCCCGGTTGCTGAAAGAGTCAGCTTGCGGCAAGAGCTTCTGGTGACCCACCGGATATGAATCGAGCAACGCCAGCAGTCCAACCTCCTGGCCCTGGGCCCGCAGTTGGCAAGCGGTTTCGTACGCGATGATTCCGCCCAGGGATCGTCCACCGATAAAGTAGGGTCCAACGGGCTGGACCTCGCGTATCTCTTTGATATAGTGCGCCGCCATGTCTTCGATGCGCGTGTGCGGCGCGTGGGCGCCATCCAAACCTCGCGACTGCAATCCATAGAACGGCTGGTCGGATCCGAGATGTTGTGCGAGGTCGTAATACTCGAGCACGTTCCCGCCGACTGCGTGAACGCAAAAGAATGGCAGGCGCGAGCCCTGCGTTTGGATAGACACGAGCGAGGACCAGGACGGTGTATTTTCTTTTTTCAATATCTCAGCCAGTTGGGCGACGGTCGGGGCCTGGAAAAGCGTGGCTAGAGGCAGCCGCTTGCCGAGTTGTTCTTCTATCTGCCCAAAGAGGCGCACCGCCAGCAGCGAATGTCCACCGAGATCAAAGAAGTTGTCATTGATTCCAATTGCATTTAGCTCAAGCACATTCGCCCAGATCTTGGTCAACGATTTTTCCAGCGGTGTCCGCGGCGCGGCGAAGGTTGTCACAGCTCGATCAGCGGACTCGTCAGGAGCCGGCAGCGCCCGACGGTTTAGTTTGCCGCTGGCTGTTAGCGGCAGAGAATCCAGCACCACGAACGAGCCCGGAATCATGTAATCCGGTAGTTTGGGCTTCAGGAAGCCCCGCAATTCATCAGGTGAGGGCCTGGTTTCGCGGGGAACCAAATACGCGATCAAGCGTTGGTCTCCGGCGGCGTTCTCTTTCATCACCACGACGCCTTCTCGTATCGCGTGGTGCTGACAGATGGTTGATTCGATCTCCCCCAGTTCAACGCGAAAGCCCCTGATCTTTACCTGGAAGTCTTTTCTACCTTCGAAAAGTAGACTGCCATCAGGGAGACGCCGGCCCATGTCGCCGGTGCGATAGATCCTTACGGCTGGTCCGGCGCCGTTGGTCGTGAACGCCCTGGCGGTGGCTCCAGGGTTCCGCCAATAGCCAACCGCTACATGCGCTGACTTGACCGCGATCTCGCCGGACACTTCGGCAGGTCGTCCATCCTTGTTAAGCAACAGCACTTCCGTGTCTTCAACGGGGAAACCCACGGGAACGTTATCTCCCGAGATCATTGTCTGTTTGTCGATAAAGTTTTGCAGAGCCACCGTTGCTTCTGTCGGGCCGAGTCCGTTGACAAAGAGACAATCGTCGGAAAAGTGTCTTTGATAGGACTCGACATCCGTTCGGGTAACTTTCTCTCCGCCCAACACGACCAGGCGCAGATGCGGAAAATCCGTCTCGCCTATAAGCGTGCTGACGAAGTAGCGAAAAACGGTAGGTGTCGAGTGATAGATCGTGATGTTTTCGTCTCTGAGCCTCTGCGCCAGGCCGGCCACACCCTCTCGCTTGATATCTACCGGGTATAGAGTGGCTCCATTCAGCAGCGCTCCGTAGATGTCCATTACGGACGCATCGAAGCAGAATGAAGAGAGCAGTGTCAGCCGGTCCTCATCATTTAAGTGCAGGTTGTTTGTATAGACCCTGATGTGATGAAGAACGTTGCGATGGTTCTGCATCACTCCTTTTGGGTTTCCCGTCGATCCGGACGTGTACAAGATATAAGCGAGGCGTTCCGGCGAAACATGCGGCGCAGGCATCAGTGCCGCAGCCGACCCAAGTCGATCGATATTGATCAGCTGGACATCGCTGGTCAGCTCCCGGACAGTAGCCAGGTTCTGGTTGTTGGTGATCAGTGCGCTTGCTTGTGAGTCCTTCAGGATGAAATCCAAACGCTCGCTGGGATATGAGGGATCCAGCGGTACATAAGTCTTGCCTGCTTTCAACGTGCCGAGGAGCGCGGCCATCATGGGCGCGTCATGTTCCAGCAGAACAGCAATTCTTTCATCGGCACTTCCCCGGAGACTCAGGATTGCCTGCGCCACGCGGTCCACCTGCCGGCTTAGTTCCGCATAAGACCATTCATGATTCAGGCTCTTAATTGCGACGTGCTCGGGGAATTTTCTTACCTGACTTTCAAAGCGATCGCCGATCGACTGCTCGATCTCATCTTTCACAAACGGGGTAAAGTAATTCGTGGGGCGAACGCTGCCACCGCGAATCAGTTCCGGGCCTGATTCCACGGCAGTGTGCATGGAATAATCCGATATGGCGCGCTCAGGACTCGCCACGACCGCTTCCAGCATTTTTGTGAAATGCTTAAGCATGCGGTTGATCGAAGTGCGGGCAAAGAGATCACGGTTGTATCTAAAGCGGCCTACCAGTCCTTCTGTGCGGTCATCCAGTTCGAGATACAGGTCCACCCGCGCGATGCCGGCATCCACATCAACCTGACTTAGGTCCCATCCGGGTCCCGGCTCCGGCAAGGGAGGCTCAAGCACGAACATGACCTGAAACAAGGGATTGCGGCTTGGGTCTCGCTCGTGACCCAGCTCTTTTACCAGTTGATGAACCGGAACATCGTCGTTGGCCAGGGCATCCACAGTCACCTTCCGTACGCGGCCAAGCAACTCGCGGAAGGTGGGGTTACCCGAGATGTCGGTGCGCAACACGAGGGTATTAAGAAAAAAACCTAACAGCGCATCGAACTCAGATCGTTTTCGACTGGTGGTGACCGTACCTATGACCAGATCATCCTCGTCGGTATAACGATGGAGCACGATCTGGAAAGCCGCCAGCAAAGTCATGAAGAGAGTCGTTCCTTCCCTCCGGCTGAGAGCCTTGAGGGCATCAGTCAGTCTGCGCGGAAGCTGGAACGACAACTGCTCGCCGTTAAATGTTTGGATCGCAGGTCGTGGCAGGTCGGTCGGCAACTCCAGGGCGGCGGGGGCTCCCGCAAGTTGTCTGGTCCAGTAAGCCAGACCCTCTGACAACTCGCCGCTTTGCGCCCGCTGGCGTTGCCAATCAGCGAAGTCGGCATACTGGATGGGCAGTTCAGGAAGCGGAGCAGGGCGGCCATTTGCAAAAGCTTCGTAAAGAGTTTCGAGTTCGGGCAGGAACACGCTATACAGCGATACACCATCGAAAATTATCTGGTGCAGGGTCATGTAGATTCGGTGTTCATTATCCGAGATCTGAACGAGCATGGCGCGCAACAGCGGTCCCTGATTTAGATCAAATGGTTGCCGGGCATCTTGTGTTGCCAGTCGTAACGCTTCGACCTCACGCTCCGACTCGTTCAAACCACGCAGATCCGTGAATGGCAGTTCAAGCTCCAGCACCGGGTTGATGAGCTGGATCAACTGACCGTCTTGAATGGCAAAGTTAGTGCGCCAGGCTTCGTGGCGCCGGATGATTTCATTAAGACTGTGCTGCAGAGCGCTGATGTCGAGCGGGCCGGTGCGGCGCACGGTCACCGGCTCGTTATAGATAAGTGGGTCGGCTACCAGCTGGGCATGAATCCAAAGCTGTTCCTGTCCGAGAGACGGTCTCGCGGGCTCATCGGGCGCGCGTCGAGCAATGGTCCATGATTCAGCAGCGGGAACCTCAACGTCTCCGCTCAGGTATTTCTGTAGCAGCGCCTGCTTGGCGTTAGACAAACTCAAATTTGTAGTGGACTCGTGTAGCATCTACGCTTGCCTGGTGGTCTGGCAAAAACCACAATCGATCAATTCAGATATTGGGCAGGTCGTTCCTTCCCAGGGCTTACGCGGCATTGTGAAAAGGACAACCGTTCGCGCGGTTCTCAGTTTGTAGCGGCACTGGACGCGGCGCTAATTCCTGATCGAATGTGACGTGTAGTTCAGTCAATCCGCGCAAGCCGAGATTCTCTCGCCAGACAATTGGGCGATTGGGCGCCAGCGCGAGATTAGAAGTGCGGCTGGCGATCGCTTCAAACACCAATTGGCCTTCGATCCGAGCCAGCGCCGCGCCGAAACAAAAATGACTGGCCCAGCCGAAGGCGAGATGACGATTGTCCGCTCGCGTTATGTCGAGGCGATCCGGATCGGGGAAACGTTCAGGATCGCGATTGCCGGCCGCCATTACCGCAATCACCGCCTGACCTTTGCGAATTGATTTACCACCTAACTCGGTATCTTCCGGGCAGATGCGGGCGGTTTGTTGGCTTGGACTTTCGTAGCGCAACAGTTCCTCTACTGCGGACGGAATGAGCGAAAGATCGTCGCGCAGCCTCTGCGTCTCATCCGGATTCTTAATGAGAGTGAGCACACCGTTGCCAATTAGGTTCGTTGTTGTTTCCTGGCCGCCCACCATCGTGACGATGCAATTTGCGATGATCTCTTCTTCGCTCAAACGGTCGCCGTCAATCTCAGCCGTCATGAACGAATTGATGAGTCCCTCACGTGGACGACTTTCTTGTTCACGGACCGCGTTGCGGAAATATGCGGTCATCTCCTCCACACATTTGAGTGTGCGCGAAGCGCGATCGGGATTGTGCTGGAAGTTGCCCAGCACCTCGGCAAAGTCCGCCGACCAGGCTTTCAATTGGTCGCAATCAGAAATCGGCACCCCGAGCATTTCAGCCGTGACGATCGCGGGCAAAGGGGCCGCCAGATCATTGATGACGTCCATCGCGCCCGCCTCTAGCAAAGGTTCGATCAAAGTATCAAGAATTTCGCGAATGTGGGCGCGAAGCGCCTCAACGCGCGCGGGGGTGAAGGCCATCGACCCCAGACTGCGCAGACGCGTATGGTCCGGCGCATCCATAAACAACATCTGTTTGGTCATCAGTTGCGCGAGCGGGCTCAGTTCGGCCAATCCCATCGCCGCAAATTGTTCAGGGGTTGGTGTCCGGTTGGCCGAAAAGCGATGCAGCACCGCGATCACATCGTCGTAACGAGTGACGACCCAGGCGTGCAGATAAGGATCCCAATGCACCGGAGATTCCGTTCGTAGTCGTTTATAGAGGGGATAAGGATTGGCCAAGACCTCAGGATCAAGCAGGTGATAGAGACTGAGGGGCGGCGCGGCTTTGTGGTTTGAGATCGATCGCAAATGGGCACTCATAGACGTTCTTTCCGGGTAGTTGGCGAGCCTTCGCTGTTAGCTTCCGGCGCGCGGTTTAAACGAGCAGTGCGCGGGCTTCGTCTTCGCTCATGTTTTCGACTCGGGCAATGATTAGCCGCTCAATCTCGCTGGATAACTCAGCGATTGTCGGCGTGTCGAATAATGTGCGCAGGGACAGATCAACTCCGAACGCGCTGCGAATCCTGGCGATAAGTTGGGTGCCGAGCAGGGAATGCCCTCCCAGCAAGAAGAAATTATCGTTAACGCTCACCTCGCCTAAGGTGAGTAACGAACACAGTATGTTTCCCAATCGCTGTTCAATGGGTGAGCGGGGAGCGACAAAATCTTCATCGCGCAAGGTGGTTTCAATCGTCGGTTCGGGCAGCGCCGCGCGATTTACTTTTCCGTTCGCAGTTAGTGGAAGTTGTTCGAGCTTCACAAACAGTGCGGGTAACATGTAATCGGGCAAAGACGATTGCAGAAACTCGCGCAGCACAGTAGCCGACGGGGTCGAACCATTTCGCATGGTCACATACGCAGTCAATCGCTTTTCTGAACAATCAACGCTTTGGGCGACGACGACGCTGGACGCGATCGTGGGATAGCGATCGATAGCAGCTTCAATTTCAGCCGGCTCGATTCGATAACCCAGGATCTTGATTTGCTCGTCAGCGCGACCTAAGTACGCGATCTCGCCGTTGGGGAGTTGCCGCGCCAGGTCTCCGGTCCGATAAAGACGCGCGCCTGGTTGAGTGCTGAAAGGATCGGAAATAAATCTCGCTAAGGTTAGATCGGGCCGGTTAAGGTAACCACGTCCGACATTCTGGCCGCCGACAAAAATCTCGCCGGCTTCGCCCGGCTGAACCCGGGCCAGGTTCTGATCAAGAATGTAAATCTGGGTGTTGGTAATCGCGCGGCCAATCGTCGGCAGATCCTTTGTCGCGCAGCTTCGCACTCGACCGGACGTCGCGACGACCGTGCACTCGGTTGGGCCATAGTTGTTAACGAGCTCAAACGGGAGATCGTTTTCGGGGTGACGATGTAATGTGTCCGCGCCCGTCAAGAGGAAACGGAGAGCAGCGTCTCGCGGCCAATCCAAAATCATCACGCGTTCCGCCAACGCGGTCGGCAGGAAGCTGATAGTTATTTGGTTCGCGACCATCCAGTCGCGCAGTGCCTCAGGAGCCAATCGGGTATGTTCATCGGGCAGGTGCAAACTCGCGCCTGCTGTCAGGTAAGGCCAGACTTCCCAAATCGCCGCATCGAAACTAACCCCCGCAAGGTGTGTTGCGCGCTCATTTGAAGTGACGCTGAATTCCGATTGATGCCACGCAACGAGGTTCAGCAGATTCTCGATGGTGATTTCAACGCCTTTTGGTTCGCCGGTCGATCCTGAGGTGTAAATGACATACGCGAGTTGGTCCTTCGCAATCTCAATCGACGGCGCTTCAACCGAGCACTTCTCGATCTCTCGATTGTTACCGATAACTACGACCGTGCAAGATTCGTGCGTGATCTCTGCAGCAACTTCCGAGTTCGTAATTAACACGCGAGGGCTGGCGTCGTTAAGCATGAAGCGTAAGCGCTCAAGCGGAAGCTTTGGATCCATGGGAAGATAAGCGCCTCCGGCTTTCAAAATTGCGAGCGCGCTAATCACTGATTCGGCCGATCGACCTAAACAAATAGCAACGATGGTTTCGGCCTTAACGCCTAAATCAACCAAGTGATTGGCTAACTGATTTGCGCGCCGATCCAATTCAGCGTAAGTGATCACGTGGCCATCGAACACAATCGCAGGGGCTTGCGGATCGGCCGCTGTATGGATGGCGATCATGTCGCCGATAGTGCTGAAGCCCGTTGGACTAATTCGTGCAAATGAACTCCAACCTTGATCGGATTGTTCGACTAGCGCGTTAACCGTTGACGTATTCATCATAAATGGCTTCGACTCCGAGACCTCTTCCTGCATATGTAAATGAGTAATTCCAGCTCTTTTCCGTGCTATTTGTTTCCGATCGGAGGATAGAAGCGCGGGATTCCTTACCCCGGCCCGCGTTGGCCTCATATTCATGGCTATTTCTGGGAAGTTTCACACTTTTGCTTGATTATTTTGCTGGCGGCTCCAAGTCAGGAGGTCCCCATTCACCGTTATCACTTCTTTTTCGCTGCCGGCGGCATCGCCCGAGCTGTTCACCGACTTCGGGTTCGAAGGTTCACTGCGCCGTCGCTCCCTATGAATCGGACGTTACTGCGGTTAAGAAACTCGCTGCCGAACCCGGGTAATGGCGGCGCCGCACAACGAAGGAAATCCTCAATAGTAGATCGACGTACTGGTTCGGCTAAATTGTGGCACGCGCATCTTGCGCGTGGGCTCACGGGCGCGACGCCCGTGGCACTTTTCATCAATAGTCCGTTCGATTAATCAAGCGCACGCCTCAGGATATTTGTGGTAAACTCCCGCTCGGAAAGACGAGAGATGGGAGCTCTGCACTATTCATAGATGCCGTTAGGTCGTGCCACCAGCCCCTCGCTTGACAGAGCATGGCTCGCGCCTCTTCTTTTCGCCACTTCTCTCCGCGGCTCACAAAAATCGATAAAGTGTCTCTGTTGGAGGTCATCATGAAAAAGTTTTTTGTTCGTGCTGTTGTTGCGTTCGCGCTTGTGTTCGCCGTCAGCGTGCCGGTTCTTGCTGATACGATTCGCCTGAAAGACGGCAGCGTCATTCGCGGACAGATCGTTAGCTTTAAAAACGAGCAGTTCACAATTCTTGTGGGAAGCGGGGCCCGCGGGCGCAAGAGCCGCATCACGGTGTACATGGAAGACGTCGATTCGATCGACTTTGACTCGACGGGTAATACGACCAGCACCGCGGACGACAACAATAGTTCGTCGTCCACGTATCAACCCCCTTACCAGCAGCCGACGAACAATCAGCCGCCTTATCAACAGCCAACGAATCAGACATCGAATCAACCCAGCTATCAGCCGCCGCCCACGAACACCACGACCCAACCATCGACAAACAATCCCGCGTTCTTTCAAATAAACGTGAAGGTGCGCGGAGATAATGCGAGCAACGGATGGACCAACAGCGGCTTGGTTGTGCGGCGCGGGCAGCGCCTGCGCATAAGCGCCTCGGGACGCGTCAGCCTCGGCAGTAACCGCTATGCGACACCGGATGGACTCCCGAACATCCCCGACCGTGACAAATTGATGCGCAATCAGCCGACCGGCGGATTGATCGCCGTCATTGGGGATGACAACGACGACTTTATTTTTGTGGGCCGCGGCCGCGACTTCGTCGCCCAGCGGGATGGCGTGCTGTTTCTGGGCGTGAATGAAGGAAATCTCAGCGATAACTCGGGCAATTTCGACGTCGTAATCGAGGCCGAAGCCTCTGGCTCACGGTAGCTTTGGAGTGCGCCGGCAGAGCGGAGCGGCGACGGCGCTTTAAATTTCTAACCTGAATCCAAAGCGGTGTCTCCCGATAAAGCGGGATTGCCACCGCACTCCAAATAAGCGGGAAACTTCAGCCAATCGACCCGCATCACAAACCTTCAGGCCGCAGCCCATTAGCTTGACCACGCTCGGTCGCGCGCCATATAGTCACTTTCAGTTGCATCGGCCTGCCTCAGAGTCCAGAAAAGGATCGCTTTATGAGCAATACACCGCGTCGCACTCTCTTTTTAATTAGCGTACTTGTTTTCAATTTTTGCGTGGGTTCCACCGCATTGGTTTTACCTCAGTCAAGGCGCCAGCCGCCGGCGTCGGATCAAAAAAAGAACAAACGGCCAGATCAGACGCAGCAGACTGACGAGCAGAAACCGGAACCACTGCCGCCGGACATTGCCGGGAAACAACAAGAGGCGGAAAAACTCAGCGTCACCACGAACCTGGTTAACGTCGACGCAGTCGTCTACAACAAAAAGACCGGCCAGCCACAAATCAACTTGAAGCAGGCTAACTTTGCAATCTTCGTTGATGGCGTAAAAAAAGAGATCACAAACTTTGCCACGCCGGAAGCTCCGATTACGGTCACGCTGGTAGTTGAATACAGCAAGCTCGCAGAGACGCTTGGGCTCTACGGCAGTGGCGGCATGGAAGCGGGGCAGTTGGAAGTTATTCGACCGACGGCGATGTTCCTGTCGCAATTCATTAAGCCGACAGATTATGTTTCCGTTATTGCCTATGACATGCGGCCGACGCCATTGACTGACTTCACCAACGATCCGACTCGCATCCAGCAGGTAATAAGTCTATTGTTGCACAATACGCCCGCTTTCAGCGACAGCAATCTTTATGACGCGTTGAAGTTAACGCTGGTCGGCGGTCACGGAGATGCGGTCGTGCTTGAAGACTCGAAACAGCGGACGGCGGAATACTCGGGAATGGTTTCGGTACCGGGCGGTCGTCGCAAAGCTGTTTTGCTGGTCGCGTCGGGCCTGGACACCTTCAGCAAGATCAATATGGACCAGGCGCGAAAGATCGTGCAGAACTCCGGGATTCCAATCTACATTATTGGCACCGGCCAATTGTTCCAAAAGAAGTTCGCAGACTCAATGGATCCGGGCCGTGGTTCAAACATCCGCGGCATTCCCATCGATCGAATGACGTTCCTGCAAGCTGATAACACGATGAAGACCTTCGCCAAAGAAAGCGGAGGTGCTTTTTATCCGGTGACCTTTGAAGGCGAATTGCCTGAGGTGCTTGGTTCAATCAACGCGCTGCTTCGCAGCCAGTACAGTCTCGGCTTCAAGCCTGACGACCTCCCTGACGGTAAGTCACACAAGATCGTTGTTAAGGTTGATGTGGACGGCGACGGCGAATACGACGATAAAGCTTATGCCGTGCGCGCGCGCGAAGTTTACAACGCGCCGAAAGCTGATGCCTCCAGCAATGTGAAGACGGGTGGGGGTAAGCAGTAGGCGCGCGCAGTAGCCCAACCAGCAGGCAGAGCACAAAGAAAGCGGAGGCTGAAACAAATCAGTCTCCGCTTTTACTTTTAGCAAACGATGTCGAACTGCCTTCCTCGCGGTCGGACCGGTGCTCCGGTGGTCAGCTCTTCCACTCACCCTTTTCAATAATCGTTTTGCCGTCCAGTGTCACCGTGCACCCGCCGAGGTGACCGCCCAAACCGAATGGTGATTTGTTGTCACCGCCGGCCCAGGTGTTGACTCCGGTGCCGAGGCTGACCATCCCTGCCTGCACCCAATTGCCGACTTTGCTGGCGGGCCAAATCTTCAGATTCGGATTGATGCCAAAGTCGATGTAGCTGAACAAATCCTTGCCGGGATCAGTTGTAGCGTCGTATTCCTTTTTCATCGCGTCGAAACCCGGACCTGATCCGGTCAGCGAAGTAACTTTGCCCCCGACGATGATGATCGCCACGTTAGTCATCTCTTTGCCGCGGAAAAAATCCTGCGCGATCACGATTTTGCCTTCAGCTGAATTTGGCACCGGAGTTGTATAGACTTCGCCCGCGGGGAGAAATACTGAAACCGCCGGTCCCCCTTTCTGCACATCTTCAGCGGAGATGATTCCATCGCTGACAAAGAACGGGCGCGCATCGATCTTGACTGTCAGATCGGTGCCGTCGGGACTGGTAATATGCAATTCCTTTCCGGCCGACAAAGTGGTTTTAACTTTTTCACCGGTAGCCTGCACGCCGGAATAATCAGCATTCACTGCTGACCAGAAGGTCTTCGTCAGGTCGTCCAAAGAAATACCAAAGCGTTTGGCTCGCCATTCCGTCGGATATAGATCATTTCCAATCTCCACCTGGCGAACGTTGCGCTTTTGGTAAAGGTCGCTGACGGGAATGCCGGTCTTTGCCGTGTTCGCCAAACGTGTTGGCGATACGTCACTCAGCAAACCCTCCGAGTCGTTTGAGTCGACACTGATCGCCACTGTCGGCAGGGTCGCCAACTTCAGATCAAAGTCCGGCGACTGCGTATCATACTTCTCCGGGACTTCCTCATAGTATTTCTTGGCCATGCGATCGCTGCTCACGGTCAGCAACGGGAAGGCGCCGACTTTTCGCGTGTCGGTGTTCAAGTCTTCGAGCAATTCAAAATCGCGCACGCCGCCGTTGATGAAGACGACGTCGTTCTCTTTGACGCCGGCAACCTGCGTGATGATCCGGTTCGACACAGCCTCGGCATCATAGGCGGGGGTCTTTTTCGGAGCTTCGGGACTCGCTGCGGCCATCTTGTTTTCGTTGGTTGGCGGTTGGTTAGTTTGCTGTTGGCAGGACATCATCGAGATGCCCGCGACGATTGATAGGGTTAGCAGGAAAGTGCGACGCATGATAAGAACTCCTTCGATCGGCTTGTGGTGGAGAGCACGACGCTTTTATGTCAAATAGCCATGAGAGTCAACCATTTGCGGTGCGGTGGCAATCCCGATTTATCGGGAGACACCGCTTTGGATTTAGGTCGCGAATCCAAAGCGCCGTCGTCGCTTCGCGCTGCCGGCGCACTCCAAAGGTTCTTGCTCTATTACATTGGCGACGTGTAAAGTAGCGCTGTCTTTCCCTTAATAAACTCCCCGCTTTGCAAAGACTAGTCGGAGGTTACACTGATGTCGAGCGAAAGCATCACCCCCGAAGAAGCCGCGCGCGCAATCGAGTATCCGGACAAAGTAAGTTTCAAACCGGATAATCCATTTCTGGCGAACTTTCGCCCGTACATTCCGCCGGAAGCGCATCTGCGCGAGTTAACACCGTTGCCGCTGATCATGGGGACCTTTCTCGGCATGGTCTTTGGAGCGTCTTCGCTTTACCTGGTTTTGAAAGTCGGATTGACCGTCAGCGCTTCGATTCCGGTGGCGGTGATTTCGATCACGCTGTTTCGCGTGCTTTCAAAAATGGGTTTGAAGGACGCGACTATACTCGAAAATAACATCGTACAGACTGCGGGTTCAGCGGGAGAGTCGATCGCGTTCGGTGTGGGCGTGACGATGCCGGCGATCATGATTCTCGGACTGGATTTGGAAGTCACGCGCGTCATGCTGGTCGCGATACTGGGCGGATTGCTGGGTATTTTAATGATGATTCCGCTGCGGCGCGCGCTGATTGTCGCCCAGCACGGCCATTTGAAATATCCGGAAGGCACCGCTTGCGCTGAAGTTTTGAAAGCCGGGGCTTCCGATGAATCGCGCGCCGCCGCACATCGTGCCGGCGACGTCGTTGACGAGACCGAGCAAATGGGGGCCAAGACGATCTTCGCTGGTTTGGGGATCGGCTTTCTCTATCAGGTGCTGATGACCGGACTTAAGGGTTGGAAGGACACGCCGGAGAAGGTCTTCGGCGCGCCATTCAAAGCCGGATCGATCTCGGCGGAAATTTCTCCGGCGCTGTTGGGCGTCGGCTACATCATCGGCCCGCGCATCGCTTCGATCATGTGCGCCGGTGGCGTGCTCGCTTATCTGGTTTTGATCCCGGCGATCAAGTTTTTTGGCTCTGGCATGACTACGCCCCTTGCGCCCGGCACTGTTCCGATTAGCGAGATGGGCCCTTCGCAGATTCGCGGCGCATACATCCTCTACATTGGCGCGGGCGCCGTGGCGGCGGGCGGGATCATTAGTCTGTTCCGATCGCTGCCGACGATTTGGCATGGATTGAAAGGTGGTCTGGCGGACTTGCGTGGCGGATCTGCTGCCAGCGCCGGCGCGCCCCGCACCGATCAGGACATGTCGATGAAGGTCGTTATCGGCGGAATCATCGTGCTGGTTGTCATGATCATGTTATTTCCGCAATTGAATCTTAAGTTCAATTTGATAGGTGCGATTTTGATCGTGGCGTTTGGTTTTCTGTTCGTCACTGTCTCTTCGCGACTGACTGGTGAAATCGGATCATCTTCGAATCCAATTTCCGGAATGACAGTAGCCACGCTGCTTCTGACGTGTCTGATCTTTTTAGTTATCGGCTGGACTGGCCCAAGCTATTACATCACCGCGCTTTCTATCGGCGGCATCGTCTGCATCGCTTCGTCGAACGGCGGCACGACTTCGCAGGATTTGAAAACCGGATTCCTGGTCGGCTCTACGCCAAAGTATCAGCAGATTGCGATCCTGATTGGCGCGTTCGCCTCGGCACTCATCCTGGGGCCGATTCTTTTAGTGCTGAACGATTCAGCGACCGTGTATGTGCCGCGTCTAAGTTTCGAGCCGGCGACGAAGTCGGTCATGGTCGATCCGGGTAAAGTAAATGCATTGCCAAACTTCACGGATCAAATTAAGCCGCCGGCGGCAGGGAACTACCGCATCCTGAAAAACGACGCGTCGAATCCGATGGTTAATGGAATCGATCCGGGCGAATATCTCGTCGATGCTTCCGGCAAAGTCGCTTACAAAATGGAAGAGAATTTTCCGGCGACGCTGCAGGTCGATCCTTCACAAGCCGGCGCGCCCGAAAAGCTGAAGGGTCCGCAGGCGAATTCCGATCCGGGATTGTACCGGCCATATCACAAGACCGACACTTCAGGTGGGCCGGCGGGCCGCTACCTGCTTAACGATCAAGGCGTGCCGGTCTATCTCGCAGACCCCGGCATCAACGGCATTCACAAAACGCGGCCGGACGGCTCGCAGGTGACCAAGTACGACGCGCCGAAGGCCACTTTGATGTCTTACATCATCAAGGGCATTTTGAACCGGCAACTACCCTGGGGTCTGGTGCTCCTCGGTGTAATGATCGCGATCGTCCTCGAGATGAGCGGCATTCCTTCGCTCGCCTTTGCGGTTGGTGTTTACCTGCCGCTCTCATCGTCGAGCCCGATCTTTATCGGCGGCATGATTCGTTGGCTGGTCGATAAGTACCTGCGCAAGAAGTTGCAGCACAAGAATTTGTCTGAGGATCAACTGGTGGCCGAGACTGACAAGAGCCCGGGTGTGTTGATGGCGTCAGGTTATATCGCCGGCGGCGCGCTGGCCGCGATTGTCATCGCGATCCTTCAGGGGGTGCCGAAGCAGGGACTCGTAAACTTTAATAAAGCAGTCGAGGATTGGTCGACGGCGCACAATCCCTTGTTCGGCGAGGCTAATGGTGATTTGCTGTCGATGATCCCGTTCATCATCCTGATGTTGTTACTTTATTTGGTTGGTCGTGAGGTCATCCTCAGAACCAAAACGCGCGGGGCAGGGTAATCGAACCTTTTCCGCTCGATTGGAATCTGATTGAATAATATTCCGAGGCGCGCTTATAGTTAATGCGGTGAGCGCGCCTCGCCGTCTATCGAGGCCAGAGATCAATACTATGTCTGTTCGCAGGCCTTCAAGATCGATCATTTCGATTGCCACTCTCGCTCTTATCTTATCGGCGGCGTCATTTGCGACGCAGGTACAAACTCAGCGTGGGCCTTCCGACGTCGTCCGCGCATTTTACAAGGCCTTGCGCGAGCATCGTTTCAAGGATGCCTTCGCCATGACTATTTACAAATCTGCGGTCGAAGACTTGACGGCAGAAGAGATGGAAGATTTGCGGCCGGGTTTCGAAGAGACAGCGGCGAAGATTCCCGATCAAGTCGAAATAACTAGTGAGCAAATAAATGGGAATGCAGCTACCGTGTTTGTGAAGATCCCCGCCACAGACAGTACTCCGCAGGTCACCTCCGAACCAGTTTACCTGACTAGCTCAGGGGGCACCTGGATTGTGACTACGCCGGACGAAGCGGAAGTTAAGAAGAAGGGGCGGCGATTTTTTCTGGACGCTTTCATCGAAGAAAACCAGCGCGACATTGAAGACTTGCTTAAACGAATCATTGCGATTCAAATTGTTTACGGCGCGCAACACAACGGCGCTTTCGGTGATCTTCCGGCCTTAATTGCGGCCGATTTGGTCGCCAAAGAGTCGGGCGATCCGAAAGCGATCGGATACAACTTTCGCATCACGATCTCGCCGGACGGAAAAGGCTACGTCGCCACCGCCGAGCCCACACGCTATGGCCACACAGGCAGGCTCTCATTTTGGATGGACCAGACCGGTGCGATAAAGAGCGCCGACAACGCCGGCAAGCCGGTCCAGGCAAAATAGAATCCCGCTTGTCGTAAGGCGAGCCGTTAGTTTTGCGCAGGTAACTAACAGTTTGCGTTACGAAAACCCGAATCAGGCAGATCCCATCAAATAATCATTGCTGTCTGCGCGCTCCAACCGCTAGAATACGATTTGGACGCGCCACGTCCTTCTTGCCTTCACATCAATAATCAGTTCCCACCTACACGCGCGAAAAGAGGTCAGCCATGCCTGAATTAGTTCGTTCCGTCGTGTCTCGTGTGCGAGTCTATTTCAAAGACCGGAGGCAATCTCCGCGGCTGCGGGTCCGTCTGCTTTTCACTGTCTCGATCCATCGCGCGGGAAATGGCAATGGTCCAGGCCGGCGCGCCCAGGGGCTGATGGGACACACGCGAGACATTAGCCGCAACGGATTGGCGTTGCTCGTGCCGCAGGTTCATGTTGATGGTCATCATCTGGCCGCTGACGGCCGTGAGTTGGAAGTGCGTCTTGAGATGGGAAGCAGCGAGCCGATCTCAATGGTGGTGATGCCACGACGTTATGAGCGACTGGAAGACGCGGAACCAGGTTGCAACTACCTAATCGGCGTTCGGATCGTGAGAATCGACGAAGCGGATCGAATGCGCTATCTGAGTTTTTTCAATGAAGGTTTAGAAAATCGGGCGGTGTAGGCGGCTAAGCAAAAACCAGCCAGCCAAAAACCTGTGGCACATGAAAATCTGGCTTCGGCGTCTTCGTAGGCTGCCACGCAAGATAACCGCGATCCGGATCTTTGCCCACGCAGCGAAACAGATTGACGCGCCAGCGTTCGCCTCGCTGTGGCTGATGAATCCAGTGGTTCCAGGGGATGCGCATCGCAATGACTACCGAGCTCTTTCCTATTTCCGCAGCCGTAGTCATGTGCGAATTGAACTGCCAATCTGACTCGCGTTTCTCAGGCGTCCAATGAATCGCCACGTCGATCCATTCGCGTGTAGGGGCCGCTTCGAATTCGAAATAGCGTTCCGCAACTTGCGGATCAGGAGCGATGAAGATTTCGCACACGTCGCGATCCCACAAGCCCATCGTCTTCTTTTCTGTTTGCGGTTTGTCGTTAATGATTAAGGGTTCGCCCTGGTGACAGACGAAGCGAAGGTAGAGCGCTTTGTTTGACCACAGGACCCGAGCCTGGGCCTGTCGTGACGCCGGCGCGGGATCACCAGACCAATAGCGATCGATCTTAATTGATTGAGCGCGGTCCCACTCCGCACTCTGTAGATCCGCGACGTTTAGATCGGTCGCTATCTGTCGAGCTTCGATAATATCGTTTCCATGCATAACGAAGTCAGAACCATCACGTTAGCGGATGGAATAAAGAACGTCGCATAACGTATGAGCTAAAGCGATCAACCCATCCCTTCGCCAAACGAGAAACTCGGCCCGCGCGGGCGATAGATAATTTGCTCGTCTTCGTCTTCCTTTGTTTCCGTAATCCATGTCGGGTCCGAATACTGCAACTTGTAAAGCTTCCAATACAATCCCTGCAATGCCAGCAAGTCCTGATGAGTTCCCTGCTCACGAAGCTCGCCGTGGTGCAGCACGATGATATTTTCCGCGCGCTGAATGGTCGATAAGCGGTGGGCCACAATTACTGATGTGCGATTCTCCATCACCCGGACGATTGCTTCCTGGATCAACTGCTCGGTCTCTGTGTCGATCGAGCTGGTCGCTTCATCGAGAATCAAAAGCGCCGGATCGAAAGCCAACGCCCTTGCGAAAGAGATTAATTGTTTCTGTCCGACTGACAATCCCGCACCGCGCTCGCGCACTTCGGATTTGTATTCGTGCGGCAGGCGCCGAATGAAGTTGTCGGCCTGCACTTCCGACGCTGCCCAGCGGATACGCTCGTCGGAAATGTCCGTGCGGCCAAGGCGAATGTTGCTCTCGACCGTGCCGGTGAAAAGGAAAATGTCCTGTAGGACGACCGCGAAATTTTCGCGCAGCGACTGCAAATCCCAATCGCGCACGTCTACGCCGTCGAGCAGGATGCGTCCCTTCTGCACGTCATAAAATCGCATCAACAAATTGGTGATTGTGGTCTTGCCCGAACCTGTGTGGCCGACCAGCGCGACTGACTGCCCTGGCGAGACTGTGAACGACACGTCTTTCAGGACCCATTCTTCGTCGTGATAGGCAAACCAGACGTTTTCGAATTCGATTCGTCCTTCTGCGCGGCGTTTCCTCAGCGGCTTTGCCGGGGTCGTAAGCAGGATCGGTTGATCGAGTGTCTGAAAGATTCGATGCGACGCCACGACGGCGCCCTGCAGCACGTTGTATTTATCTGAGATGTCGCGAATTGGTTGGAACAAGAAGCCCGAGTATTGAATGAACGCGACCAGGCCGCCCAGCGTCAGCGCGTGCTGCATTACGCGATAGCCTCCGAACCAAATCACCAGAGCGATGCCGACCGCGCCGATGAAATCGACCAACGGAAAGAACACCGCGTAATAGAAAATCGTGTCGATGTTTGCCTGACGATGTTCGTCGTTGATCTTCGCAAAGCGGCGAATCGATTTAAGTTCAGCGTTGAAGATCTGAACCGTCTGCGCGCCGGAGAAGTGTTCCTGCAGAAATGCGTAGATGCGCGCGATGCGTGTGCGCACCAGGTCATAACCGCGGCGAGCGCCCTTGCGAAACCATGTCGTGGCTGCCACCAGCATCGGCACGGTCAATAAAGTCACCAGCGTCAAACGCCAATCCATATAAGCCATCACGGCAATGATCGCGACGATCATAACCAGGTCGCCAAGCAGATCGGTCACGCCGGAAGTCAGCAACTCGTTCAATGCATCGACGTCAGCCGTCAAACGGGTGATGATGCGGCCAACCGGATTTCGATCGTAATAAGAAATCTCCTGGTGCTGGAGCTTCTCGTAAATCTCACGACGCAGATCGAACATCGCATATTGGCCGACAGTGTTTAGCGACACGACCTGGAAATACGAAAAGACGAATCGCAGGAACTGACTGACGACAAACGCCAACACAAACCACCCAAGCATTTCAGTTGTCTTCGGCAGGATGAACCGATCGATAGCAAAGCGCGTGAAGAGGGGTTGCAGAATTCCCAACAGATTCAGCAGCAGCGTAAGAACCAGGGCCGGAACCAGCAGCCTGGTGTAGGGCTTGAGATAGCGGAGCAAACGGCGCGCGACTTGATAGTCATAAGTCTTGCCGATGGCTTCTTCTTCGTGAAATTGTTTGACTGAAGTCGACATTAGATCATTTTCTGCTTTACGTTGCGGCCAACTCCTCTTCCAATAATTGCCGTTCGTAAAGTTCAGCGTATTCACCGCCGAGCGCGAGCAATTCATCATGCGGGCCGCGCTCAATGATGCGGCCCTGGTCCAGTACACAAATCAGATCGGCGTGTCGCACGGTTGAGACGCGATGCGAAACGATCATGCTAGTGCGCTCTCGCATCACGCCGCGCAGCTTCGACAAAATCTTTTCTTCCGTGTACGTATCAACCGACGATAGAGCGTCGTCGAGAATCAGAATTCTCGGTTCGCGCAAGACTGCGCGCGCGATCGCCGTGCGTTGCTTCTGTCCGCCCGAAAGCGTGATGCCTCGCTCACCGACCAGCGTGTCAAAGCCTTCAGGAAAATCGCGCACATCATCGGTCAGGCCGGCGATTTCAGCGGACCACTCGACCTTTTCGCGCTCCACTTCCTCAACCCCAAACGCGATGTTTTTCGCGAGCGAATTGCTGAATAGAAACGTCTCCTGTGGGACATAACCAATGGCGGAGCGCAGTTGCGCCAGCGGATATTGGTCCACGGGAACATCGTCGACCAGAAGAGAGCCCGCGGGCGCTTCGATCACGCGGGGAATCAAATTCACCAAGGTTGATTTGCCGCTGCCTGTGCGGCCGACGAAAGCCACTGTTTGGCCCGCTTCGATCGTCAAGTTGATGTCGCGCAGCACCGGTTCCGAATCGGTGTGATAGCGAAAAGTGAAATCGCGGAACTCGATCTTTCCCTTGATGGGTGGTTGTGGCATTACATCGGGCGCGTCGGCAATAACCGGCTTGACTGTCGAGATGGCCAGCATTCGCTTCCAACTTGCCAGGCCGCGCTGGCACAGATTTACGACGTACCCGATCGCGATCAACGGCCATATCAACTTGAACAGGTACATGTTGAAAGCAGTGAACTGGCCCACAGTTAACTCACCGCGCACTGCCTGGGGAACTCCGGCCCAGTAGATCAGTGCGAAACCCAGGCTGATCAGGAAAGTCATCAGCGGCCGCATCAGCGCTTCGACTCTCACCAGCCCCAGGTTTTTTTGCGCGTATTCATAGTTCAATTTATTGAAGGCTTCGATCTCAGCATTTTCCTGCGCATAGGCCCGGACGACGCGTACCCCCGTAAAGTTCTCCTGCGCACGAGCCGTGATCTGCGAGAAGAAATCCTGAATCTGCTGGAAGCGAGCGTGCACCTGCTGACCAAAATACTTCACGGTAAGAGAAACGAGCGGCATTGTCACAAACATCAGCAACGTTAGTTTCCAGCTGATGAAGAACATGATCGGCAAGATAACCAGCACATAGAAAAGCGTCTGGAGCGAATACATAATCATGGGCCCGGCGAGTTGCCGAACGGCCGCGAGATCGTTGGTCGCGCGCGCCATTAAATCTCCAGTGCGATGTTCGTGAAAGAAGGATTGCGGTTGATCGACCAGCGAGGCGTAGAAGTCGTTGCGCAGATCGTATTCGACGTGTCGCGACATGCCGATGAGGATGCGCCGCTGGAGAAACAGGAAGATGCCGCTCAGAATGTTCGCGCCGAGCACCTTCATCGCTGCAATCGTCAGCTTCGTCCAGCTGACTTCGGCCCAATTCGCATCGAGTGCCTTACCAACAATGAGTGGCTGGACAACGTTGAAGACGACGCTCGCCAAAATGCAAACGATGCCAATGATTAGTGAGACTTTGTAGGGCCGAAAATAGCGGAGCAGTTTGCGCAGATCATCCATGAATAAGACTATCAAGCTCCGCCTCTTGGGATAGAGCACGAGAAATCTCGCAAGAGTTGCAAAGCGTGGTCTTAAAGTTTAAGTGAGATTGATCTGCGTGGCAAAGCGCGGGCTGGAACTGAGAGTGAATGCAAACTGGTAGTTACATCACGACATCTTCACTCGTTCGTTGGGCCGCGTCGTTTTTGCGCGATACACGAGAGAGGGCGTCATCGAGCGTGTCGACGGCACTATCAGCGACGCAGACACGATTGCGTCCGCTGCGTTTCGCCGCATACAGTGCGTCATCAGCGGCGCGAAACAGATCCGCACGCGAAGTCGCGTGAGTCGGAAATGTCGCAATGCCGATGGACGCCGTTAGATTTCCAAACCCGGGAATCTGTATTTGCTCGATGCGCACGCGGACCCGCTCGGCAACAATCAACGCGCCATCGGCATAAGCCTGCGGCAGAATCAGAGCAAATTCGTCGCCGCCAAATCGAGCCGCAGAGTCTACGCCGCGCAACTCCTGACGGAAGCAGTCGGCCAGTTGCCGCAAGGCTTCGTCACCGGCATCATGACCGGCCGAATCATTCAAATGCTTAAACCGATCCAAATCCAACATGATCAGCGACAGCGGCTGATGTGTTCGCCTGGCCATCATCAGGTCTTTGTCCAACTGCATTTCAAACGAACGGCGGTTATAACAGCCCGTCAATGAATCGGTCAGTGCCTGCTGTTGAATCTGAGCGAAGAGTCCGGCGTGATTTACCGCGACCGCGACTTGATCGGCTACGGTGCGAAGCAGAAGAATTTCGTTTTCCTGCCAGACGCGTGACTGATCGGTTGACGTTACTTTGAGTGCACCCATCAAGCGCTCGTGAAAGACGAGCGGCGCCACAGCGATAGGAAACTGCTCCAGACTTGCTTCAGAATCATCATCGCGAATGATAACTTCCTGGTGCTCTGCCAGGTACGCGCAATGACGATCGAGTTCGGCGCGTAACTTTTCGGGCGGCGGTGGCGGCTCACCTTCATTGCAATAAGAATATGTTAGAGCCTGGTCGCTGCTGGCTCCTTCGACGCGGAGCGAACAACTTGCGACATTCAGCGCTGCGCCAACCTCATCAACCGTCTTTTGCAGGATGACACCTAACTCCAGTGACTCTCGGACCGCGGTGGCAATGCGATTGACCGCAATCTCGCGCCCGGCCTGCTCTTGCAGCAGGTGCGCAAGCTTAGTAGTCACGCTCACGGTGAGTTGCAGTGATGTAGCCTTGGGCATCGAAGCGCGCACGGCAGCTCCAAACATCGACGCTTGATATGGATGTTCGGCGCTAACCCGCGCCATCAAATATTCGAGGGCTGAATAGACTATGTCGGGTTCGAAGGTCCAAATCACCTCATCACTGCCCAGACGCGCGTCATTTACCCGGCCGCGAACCGTCGCCAATAGCGCTGAGAAGCGTGCATCGGCGATGACAATGAAATGCTCGTTGGTGTGAATGGATTCTGATTGGGAAAGAATCAGCGGCGCGGCCACCGAACTGGCGCCGATGCCCGAAACAATTTCATTCAGAGCGTCTGCCGGATGCGCGAAAAAGAAGGCGTGCCGGCCCCCGCGGGCGAGATCGCGGATGCGACCCTTCTCACGCGCCGATCGCTTTGGCGAAAACGGTAGCGACTCAATCAGCAGTGCACTCAAATTATTTTCAAGCACCACGTCTTCGAAGTAACGGTGGAGCTGCAGCACGGTTGAATAGGCGCAGCGGATGGGCGTCAACTGCCGCGCGTGTTGGGCCAAAAGTATGTCGTAGAGTGAATGCATATATTAGTGAGAAAAGAGATGAGCTCCGTGGGGAAGCACGGGCCGGGTGGCCGCTTCTATTCTGGCATTTTGCCAACAGTGTTGTCCATGGTTAATTTGAACGTATTTGCTGAGGTTTTGGCCGTATTTTCAGCTGACCCTGATGTAAGTAGTCACGGCGGTCGCCACCAACGCGCCCGTATCGTTCGTGACTTCGACGGAAAGTACGAATAGACGTCGCCCGGCGCGAACTGTGCGCGCGGTGGCGTTCATACGGCCCGACGTGATTGGACGCAGATAATGAATCGTCAGATCTGTGGTGGTCACTCTTTCATTTATATCGATTTGCGTTAGCACGGCGAACGCCGACGCCGTGTCGATCAATGAAGCAATGGCTCCGCCATGGACCACGCCCTGGTTCTGTTTCAGCTCGTCGCGAACATCGAGATGAATGCTGACCTGACCCTTGGATATTTCTCCCAGTCTGAGGTCGAGGAATTTAGCGTAAGGGACGGCGGCGAACGCGGCGTGCGCCCGTTCGAGTTTTCGGGGATCTAATTCTGCTTCGCTCATCCGCGATAACTAGAGTCGGTTGGCTCCACAATCACTGCGGTTCCATACGCCAGCACTTCAGTGACGCCGGTAGAAATCTCCGTCGTGTCATAGCGCATGCCGATGATCGCGTTCGCGCCAATCTCAGAGGCGTGCTGAATCATGATGTCGAACGCGTCACGGCGCGTCTCTTCGCACATCCTGGTCCAGATCGTGATGTTGCCGCCAACAACTTGTTGGAACGTTGCCCCGAGCGTTGCAAAGACATTTCGCGATCGCACGACGATGCCGCGGACCACGCCGAGCGTCTGCACGACCTTGAAGTTCGGCAATTCGAAAGCGGTAGTCGCCATTTGAGGTGAAACTGAATAATGACGCGGACTGACATCGTATGGCGCGCGGGGAGCAAGAGGGTCGATGTTCATAGTTTGACCTTGTTGGAGTTCTCGTTTCGAGTTCCGCCCTCAGGCGGCGAGACCAAGCCTCGAACTGCGCCGCCTGAAGGCGGAACTCCAAACGAACATTTATCGTCCGTAGAGAGCCGCGCGGGACTTTACCTGCTCACTCACTTTCGACACTCGGCGTCGCGGCTTCCACAGAAATTTCGCCAGATCACAACGGCCGCGTTCGTCAAACTCTACGCCTTCGCGCTCGAGCAGGCGCTGCTGTTTGTCGGCCGGCAGCACAATGCGTCCCGTCGAAACCTTTCCTTGCGAATTAATCACCCGGTGCCAGGGCGTGTTGCTTTCATCCGCGCCGTGCATAACGAAGCCAACCGTGCGCGGCGTATAACCTTCGCCCAGCATGTAAGCAATCTGCCCGTAGGTCATCACGCGCCCGCGCGGTATGCGCCGAACTATTTTGTAAACGCGCTCGCGATATTTCGGATCGGGGGTTGGTTTCGCGCGTGTCGTATTCATTCAAAACCTTCAACTTCGTTTAGAGTCGGGCTACTGCCCGACCGAGCGGGCGGTAACCCGGTTCTAAACCTTATCCGAGAGACTTCGCAAAACGGCCCGCGCGGGTGCTCCGTCTCCGGCCCCTTCAGCTATCTTGAGCGGCAGACAGATTAACTCGTAATCGCCCGCCGGCACCTCAGAAAGATTCAAGCCCTCGACGATGACTACGTTGTTGGAAAGCAAAGTCAGATGCGTACGATGATCTCCGGAGTGAAACTTCTCGATTGAAAGATAGTCAGTCCCCACCAGCTTGATGCCTCGATCCACCAACAATTGTGCGGCTTCGGGCAAAAGATGCGTGAAGTCTTTACGAAATGCTTCGTTCCAAAAAGCAGAGTTGCGCGTGTGAAAAAGCACGCGCTCTACGTCGTTAAGATCGCAGCGGTTGATGAATTCCGGATCGATTTCATTGACCTCATCAGACACGCGAAGCACCCGCGCCGGCCCGATTAAGACGTCGAGCGACAATGCATCGATCCGGCGTGCTCCTTCGATGAAGTGCGCCGGCGCATCAACGTGCGTTCCGGTGTGCGCGCCAAAACTCAACATCGAAACATTTGACGAGTTGCCTTTTGCCAACGCGGACCATGGCTCGATCTTCACACCCGGGTCGCCTTCATAAACGGGCATAGCCGATCTTATGGGCACGGTGATGTCGTAGATTTCCATTGGGTCTCGACAATATAAACTCAAAATGACGTTGGGAAAAGTCGGTACAGAACCGCTTGCGATAGCAAGCGGGTGCCATCCGTGACGTTACCCGCTTGCTATCGCGAGCGGTTCCGTATCCGTGACTTCGAAGCTGCACTCATTTGCGTTAGGATTAGTGCCACATGAAGCATGACGTCAGTCCGCGAATTGCGGCCTCGAGTTATCTAAACACAGCTCCACTTATCTGGAGTTTTCTTCATGGCTCTCAACGCGACGCAGTCGAACTTTTCACGGACACCGCGCCGGCGCGTTGCGCCGAGATGCTGGCGTGCAAGGATGTCGATGCGGCGCTGGTTCCGGTGATCGAATATCAGCGCATGCCGGACGTCCTCCTCGTGCCTGACGTGTGCGTCGGATCGAAAAGTTCGGTACGCAGCGTGGTGCTCGTCACGCGGCGGAATAATTTGAAGAAGGTCGAGCGGGTCGCGCTCGATGAATCATCGCGTACTTCAGTCGCGCTGGTGAAAATCATTTTTCGCGAATTTCTCGGGTTCGAGCCGGAATGGATCAGTGCGGCGCCTGATCTGAAATCGATGCTGACGGCCGCCGACGGGGCGCTCGTCATCGGCGATCCGGCAATGAAAATCTCACGCGATCAATTTCGAGTCTTCGATCTAGCTACGCTGTGGCATGAATTTACCGGCCTGGGATTTGTGTTTGCGATGTGGATGGCGCGAAGCGATTCAGCGGAAAAGATTCGCGCGATTGATTTTGCGGCGGCGCGCGATGAAGGATTGGCAAACCTCGATCGTGTGATCGCTGATTATCCCCATCCAATCGAATTGACGCAGGACGAAATCAAGACCTACCTGACCCAGAACGTTGTATTCAGCTTGGACGAGGAAATGCGAAAGGGGTTGTTGCTGTACCTGGACCTGGCGGCGAAGCACAAGCTAATCGAGTATGCCAAGCCGCTTCAGTTTAGTCGTTAACCCAATTTTCGCAGCTGTTGGTTCCGAACGTGGAAGCGGTTTGCTTCACTCTAAGGAACTCGAATCTCTATGTTCTGCTGTTCTCGCGGTCGGAAGGTCATAGGCGGTAGACTTTTGACCAACGGGAGCGTGCTTCCTTCGACCTGATCGCCATACAGATAGATTCGATACTCGCCAGGCGGAGGGCGGAGCAAGAACGTGCCTTGTTCGTCGATCCAACGGGTAAGCCGCCCGCCGAGAACTCGACGTCTCCCGATTTCATCCAGAAAAATTTTCATGCGAGGTAGAGGTGTCTTTCCAGACTCAGAGATGATTCGCCCGGTGAATTCTGCAAGTTCACTTGAGACGACGATTGTAAGGTCTTTAAGCTCCATCCCGCTGGTGAGGTTGAGCTTCTCTTGCAACAGGTCAATGCCGTTGGCGCTCATCGACTTAACATAGTGGGAATCTGTCCGGAAGAAGACGTTCAATTGAATCACGCCTTCCGGCACGTCGTTCAACGTAAACGTAGTTGTTCGCCCGTTTGGCGTTAGAGACTTAGATACAGACTGAAGCATCTCAAAGGGCGCGTCGACCTTGGAGGCGTCGAGCGCGAGAGACGAAAGTGATTCATCACCCTCTACGATCAGAATACCTGAGATCTTAGCGCCCTTTGATACTTCGATCAGAACGTCTTTGAGGTTCGTTCCCGCGACAGTGATCATCTGTTTCTTGGTGGCGAACCACTGGCCACTGTTTCGATCTGAGTCGGTTAAGCCGGGAGTTACCTGGATGACATATGCTCCGTCAGGCAGATTATTAACCGACCATCTTCCATCTTTGTCGGTGGTGAAGGAATACTCAGGCTTTGGTCCAGTCCTGGCGGGTTGATTCGATCCAAGAACAACGTAGGTATCTTCTTTTCTTACTATCCGGCCCTGTGCTCCGGCGATAGCCTCGCCATTGCCTTGCATTCTTACTATTCCGCTAATCCTATGGACGTTCTGCAAAGCGGGCGTAGCTGTCTGAGCAATCGCGCAATTGCGATCGCACGGCGCTACAACAAGGATCGAGCATACAAAGGCGCCGAAAAGAAGGTTGCGAATTGAGCGCCTCACATTAATAACAGACATTAAGTGTCGCCCTGAACGAACAGTTAGTCTGAAACTCGGTCTCGTTTTCTTCCGATCTTCAGTCGGTTTGCTTCACGAATGGGCGCAAGTGCTCGCGAGACTTCCTGAAGCTGTTTCACGATTTTTATCTTCTCTTCGAAAGGGAGATCAGCGAGCCGTTTCCGCCGCACTTCTTTCGCTCGAAATAAATCTTCAACGGTCATTTTCGACAGATCAAAATCGTGCGTGGTCATTATTCCTCCAACTCAAACTTTTTGAGCAAACGATTCCACTTATCCTCAAGTCCGTGTTTTTTGACGATTCCGCGAAAGACGTTCATATCAATCTTTCCGGAATCCATCAACGTCGCAACTCTCACGTGATCTTTAAGCCGGCCGGACCGTAGCAGTTCGGCGGCTAGGTGTTCAGGGGAGAAAATTTTCGTTTCCGTGTTGTCATACTTGGCAGTTCGCGCATCTTTGAGCGCTTCTTCCTGAGTAGTTTCAGATGCCGGAATGAATTGTACCAGCCAATCTTCAATCAAGACGCCTTCTTTAACTGCCGGGTAGCCGAGTTTTTCAAGATACGAATAGATGGGTGCAAGCGAGAGCAATCCCGCTTTGCCGACCGTAACGGCCGAAACCGGGATAAAGATGTCGAGATCTTTAGTGTCATAAGGTTCTATGTAATAAATCGCCGCAATTCCGCCTCCGATTGCGTAGTTCTCCACTACGCCATCGGATTGCATTCGGTTAAGTACTTGAATGACTCGCTCCATGCTCGCGAACCGTTACAGCCTACTTCGCCATTAACGCTTCAATCTCTTCCCTGTCTTTCGGCACTTTGTGGGTCAACACGCGCGCGCCTTTCTCAGTCACCAGCACGTCGTCTTCGATGCGCACGCCGATGCCGAGATATTTTTCCGGGATCTCTTTGTTGAAGCCTTCAGGGATGCGGCTGGTATCCGGCGAAATGTAAAGACCCGGTTCAATCGTCATCACCATGCCCACCTCGGCAGGTCGTGATTCACCATTGAAGTAATAACGGCCGGCGTCGTGCACATCAATGCCCAGATAGTGACCGAGGTTGTGCATGTAGAACTGCATGTACTTCTTTTCTTCGATCAACTTCTTCGCATCGCCTTTCAGCAAACCGAGTTCAACCATGCCTTGAGTCAAAATTTCGATCGAATGAGTTTTCAAATCTTCCAGACGCACGCCGGGGCGAACCATGTCGATGCAGGACATCTGGCACTTCAAAACCAGATCGTAAATCTCCCGTTGAGCCTGGCTGAACTTGCCGTCAATCGGAAAGGTGCGCGTGATATCGGACGCGTAGCCTTTGTATTCCGCCCCCGCGTCGACAAGCAGCAAATCGCCGTCGCGCAACTGGTCCTGATTGCTGATGTAGTGCAGCACGGTCGCGTTACCACCGGCGCCGACAATCGACGTGTACGAAGATCCCGACGCGCCGTGTTTGCGAAAGTAAGCTTCGAGCATCGCTTCGACTTCGTATTCCATCATTCCGGGACGCACTGACTTCATCGCCTCGACATGCGCCTCAGCGGCGATGTCCGCCGCGCGCTGCATGATTTCAACTTCCTCGGCGTTCTTTAACACCCGCATTTCGTGCAAGATAGAAGTCGGATCGACGATCGTTGCCGGCGGCTCGAGGGGCTTACGATTGCTCTCACGCATTGAGGTAAGCTGGCGAATAATCTTCTGGTCCATTTCCGGAGTGCTGTGGCCGAATGCGTAATAGAGCACTGATGGCCCATCCAGAATCTCCGATAACTTTTCGTCAAACTCATTGATCGGGAAGGCTTCATCGGCGCTGAAATCCCCAACGGCGCCTTCGACGCCCGCGCGATATCCATTCCAAATCTCCTGCTCCAGATCGCGCGGCCGCACGAACAGCGTGAATTTCTTTTCGTTGGAAGGAGCGATGACGGCGATGGCGTCAGGCTCTTCGAATCCGGTCAGATAAAAGAAATCCGAGTTCTGACGATAGCGATAATTCGTGTCATGCGAACGCACGGCTTCGCGTGCAGCAGGTATGATCGCGACGGAATTCTTATCAATGCGGCGCATGAATTCCACAAGTTGCGGCTTGAGCATTTGCTTCTCCTCGATGCTGGAAATTGAAGTCGTATTGTAGCGCAAGCTGTTAGCTTGCGCCGAACGGATGGACGCAAACTAATAGTTTGCGTTACAGAGCTTCTAAGCGATAATCCATTCGATGGCCCAGAGTATTCCAGCCAAATCATCCGGCGCCGAAATCATTTGTCATGATCCGGCTACCGGCGAAGAGATCGGCCGCGCGCCGCTCGTGATGCCCGAAGAAGTAGCCCGCGCCGTCGGCCGCGCGCGCGCTGCGCAATCTGCCTGGGCCGCGCAAGCGTACGACGAGCGTGGTCGCGTGATCATGGACGCGCGAAAAATAATTCTCAAAGAGTTGGAAGAGATTGCTTTTCTCATTTCGATGGAGACCGGCAAGCCGGTAGCAGAGGCAGTCTCTCTGGAACTGACGCCGGTGCTCGACCTGATGCAGTACTCCGCGCGCAAAACTGCAAGGCTTCTGAGCCCGCGCCGAATCAGCGTCGGGCAGTATTGGACCATGGGGCGCTCGTCTTATGAGATCTACAAACCGATCGGAGTCGTCGGGATTATTTCGCCATGGAACTTCCCGTTGGCCACGCCGCTGGGTGAAGTGGTCATGGCTGTGATGGCCGGCAACACGGCGGTGCTGAAACCGAGTGAGTTAACGCCGCTGACCGGCTTGAAGATCAAAGAAGTATTAGCACGTGCCGGTTTGCCCGATGGAGTTTTGGAAGTCGTGACCGGCGATGGCTCGACCGGCGCAGCCCTGGTTGGCGCCGGGGTGGACAAGATCATGTTCACCGGCAGCGTGGCTACCGGCCGTCGAGTCGCGGAAGCAGCGGCAAAGTATCTGATCCCCGTGGTGCTGGAGTTGGGCGGCAAAGATCCGATGGTCGTCTTAGATGACGCGCATGTCATTAATGCCGCGCGCGGCGCGGTGTGGGGCGCGTTCGCGAATTGCGGCCAATCATGTTCGTCAGTCGAACGCTGCTATGTGCACGAAAGCATCGCCGAGCAATTCATCGCTGAAGTGGTAAAGGAAACCAAACGACTGCGTCAAGCCGCGGGAACGGAGAAGAACACTGACATTGGATCGATGTCGAGCGAGCGACAACTACGTATCGTCGAAAGACATGTCAACCAGGCAATCGAGCATGGCGCGGTCGCCTTGACCGGCGGCGAGCGCTTGCGAGATACGGCCGGGCCCTTTTTCCCTCCGACCGTCATGACCAACGTCAATCACGAGATGGACGTGATGCGCGAAGAGACTTTTGGCCCGGTGCTTCCGATCATGACCTTCAAAAATGATAACGAAGCTGTGCGCCTCGCGAATGATAGCCAGTTCGGTCTGACGGCGAGCGTTTGGACCAGGGACATCGCGCGCGGACAGGAGCTGGCGCGACAGATCGACGCGGGCACTGTGATGGTTAACGAAGTGCTGTACACGCACGGGATTGCGCAGACGCCCTGGGGCGGCATGAAACAAAGTGGCGTGGGACGCACGCATGGCCGCGCCGGCCTACTCGAGCTCGTGCGCTCTCAACATATCCATGTGAATCGCGTTTCCTTCCTTCCCGACCTCTGGTGGTTCAATTACACGGAAGACGCCAGCCAGCTTTTCCGCGGATTTGCACGCCGATTTGCTTCCGGATCAGTCTTCGAAAGCATGCTGCTGCTGCCGCAGATGATTCGCCGTTGGCGCGAGCCTCGCAACTAGGTATTAGGTGGGTTGCAAGCCTTAACAGACGTGAGATTTTTCTTGCGTTTACGAGCGGCTCGGCATATCATCCCGTCACCAAAACAGGATCCCCCCTCCCGACGTTACGCTTGCTCCAACCGTTTTAGTTGATACACAACCGAATCTGGAGGCAAATTAAATGAAGATGCGCACGAGATCAATCATTATGCTGGCAGCGGTTCTACTACTGACAGCGATAGTAGTACTTCCCCGGGTGATTGAGGCGGGACGATCCAAAGCTTCGCCGGGCGAGAAAGCAGTGACCGTAACACCCCTGGTTACCAATCGTTCCGGTCAGGATAAGAAAGACACGGTTACCGTTGGCGCTTCGATTCGCAACGACACTTCGCCACCGCTTCGCGACATGAAGCAGGAAAAGGTACCCAAGAAAGAGGAGAAAGAGGCGAACGAAAACCCGAAGGTTCCGGCCACGCTGAAACATAGAGACAGTGCCGATGCTGCTACCCAGCAGGCTACCTTCATGGACAGGTTCGCTCCTAACATGCCGAGTCCGCTGCTCAATTTTGACGGCGTCCCATTCCCCGGTGTTGGTTGCAATTGCGCACCGCCCGACACGGACGGCGAGGTGGGCGCGACCCAATTCGTACAGATTGTCAACGAAGGTTACCAGGTCTTCGACAAAACAACCGGCGCATCACAGTTAGGCCCAGCAGGCATCGCCACGTTATGGGGTGGTTTTGGCGGAGTCTGTCAGAGCAATGGAAATGGAGATCCGGTGCTGCTCTATGATCAATTGGCTAACCGCTGGATCGTTAGTCAATTCGCCGGCGTCAGCGTGCCCACAGACGAATGCATTGCAGTGTCGACGACCAGTGACGCAACCGGCAGTTACAATCGCTATGACTTTCATCTCGGCTCAAACTTCTTCGACTATCCCAAGGTGAGTGTGTGGCCCGATGCCTACTACATGAGCATGAACGTATTCAATTCGGCGGGCACGGCATTTCTTGGCCCGCAGCCTTTCGCCTTCGATCGGGCCAAGATGCTGGCTGGACTTCCGGCAACTTTCATCACGACTGGAGTGACCGGAGGATCCAACGAAGATGTCTTTCTTCCGGGCGATCTCGACGGCTCAATTCTTCCGCCGGTTGGCGCTCCGGCATCATTCGTAGAATTTCCGAGTACCGGTGCTTATCGTGTGTTTCATTTCCACGTCGACTTTGCTACACCGGCAAACTCGACCTTCACACTTTTCTCGAGTCCGCCGGCGGCGGGTTTTTCGTTACTCTGCGCGACGACGCGGAGTTGCGTACCGCAGTCAGGGACGACGAATAAGGTGGATGGCATTGGCGACCGCTTGATGTTCCGGCTGGCGTATCGCAATTTTGGTGATCATGAAGCACTCGTGGGGAACTACACCGTAAATTCCGGCGGCGTTGCCGGAGTTCGGTGGTTCGAGCTGCGCAATGTGACCGCCGGACCAGTGACCGTCTTCCAGGAGAGCACTTATCAACCGGATGCGACCTGGCGCTGGATGGGCAGCGTGGCCATGGATCAACAGGGAAATCTGGCGGTTGGTTATAGTGCCTCGAGCTCATCGATTCATCCGCAAATCCGCTATTCCGGACGACTCTTCAACGATCCACTGAACACGTTGACTCAAGCTGAGAGCACGATCTTCTCCGGCGCGGGTAGTCAGACCGGGACGCTGAATCGTTGGGGAGATTACAGCGCCATGAGTATAGATCCGGTTGATGACTGTACCTTCTGGTATACCCAGGAATACATACCAGCAAACGGCAGCTTCAATTGGCGGACGCGCATAGCCTCGTTCAAGTTTCCGGGATGCGGTGGTTCGCCGACTCCAACCCCGACACCAACTGCAACGCCGACCGCGACTCCAACGCCGACGCCTACTCCGACACCAACACCCACGCCGACTCCAACGCCAACTCCGACACCGCTACCGGCTGCTCCGAGCAATCTAACGGCAACGGCGGCTTCCGGAACGCAAATCAATCTGGCGTGGCAGGACAACTCAAACAACGAGAGCGGCTTCAAGATCGAGCGCTGTCAGGGCAACGCCTGCACAAACTTTGTTCAGATTGCGCAAGTCGGTCCGAACGTTAGCAGCTTCAACAACACTGGACTCTCGCGCAACACGAGGTATCGCTACCGCGTGCGCGCATTCAACGTCACGGGGAACTCAGGGTACTCGAATATAGCCGCGGCGAGGACGCTCAGGAATTGATCGAAGTTCGGGAACCACTTTGAACGACGGCCCGTTAGAAGTCTCGACGGGCCGTCTTTATTGAGTCGGGACAACTTTTGAGCATGAAGAGAAGATAAGTCAGAATAGGAAGAATCAAAGGCAATATGAAACGTATTTTGAAAAGCACGATCGTTGTTTTCCTGTTTCTGGTGAGCACCGCTTTTCTTTTTCGCAACCGGAGCGGCAGCTTCGACGGCCGTGCAGTCGAAAACGACAATACGACTGAATACGCATTGATGGCGGACTTATCAACTATTAAGAGCCGAACGAAGTCATTGCCGACGGGCCAATGGGGTGGAGAGCACATCAGCATGGACGTTACAGGGCGAGGTGCGACAGTCGAATACGATTGTGCTCATGCGACGATAGAGCGCGGGATCACCGTCGATCGAAACGGCCGGTTCGATGTTTCCGGAAAGCAGTTCCCAGAACACGGTGGTCCAGTCCGTCAAGGGCAACATACCGGCTACGCGGTTCATTTCAAGGGCCAGGTTAATGGCAAGACAATGACGCTCAGCGTTTCAAACAGCGCCACCAAAGAACTGATCGGGACCTTCACCCTGGTTGCCGGTACTGAACCGCGACTCATGAAGTGTAAGTAGCGGAGTCAGAACCGCCTGCGGTAACAGATGGGTGAGTCTTACCTTCATAATCATCTACACGGTTTTATAACGCACTGCTCCGCAGCCGGAGGCAGAGGTCCGAAGGACCGACAGTTAATAGCCGCGACCGTAAGGTCGTGGATCGAGTTCAATCAATTTCCCTAAGGCCCGAAGGGCCGATGTGTCCCCAAAGAATAATGTCGCACCTTCGGCGCTTCCAATATATCCGTTTGCTGTTCCACGGCCTTACGGCCGTGGCTATTGAATCTCGGCCCTTCGGGCCTCAACAGAGGTCAGGAGGGAGTTAGAGCTTAATTCTCCACGTAGTTCCGATGACGTTGACGTCGCCCGGGCGCGTGCGGCCGTCGTTCTGGCGCATCCCATAGACTTCCAACGTGAGATGTTTGTTGAAAGTGTGGCTCACACCAACAGCGAAGCGATTGCGCACCCAGTCGTGCAGACTCCAGTCATAAAAAAATTCATCTGAGACAAACCAGTTGAATTTCGTCTTGCTGATCTTGAATGGGTGTTCGAGCTGAATCCGGTTGCGATAACGCCAGGCATTGATCTGGGGATCGCGCCAGCGTCGCTCGAACCAGTTGCGTGTATTCAAAGTGAATTTGCCGACCGGGATGCGAAAGTTTGCACCGACGGTTAGACGTTCCTCCTGCTCATGCTTTCCGTTCGGCGGCTTGGCTTCGCGGTGAAAATACGATGTTTGCAGCGTGACGTATTTTTGTAGCGCGTAGTTGAAACGAATCCCCCACCGCTCGTCTACCGGTGTGGTCAGGTTGCCGCCAATACGTAAGGTTCCCAGGAGCACAAACTCAAATTTCTTGTTGATCGGAACAGTCACCTGAACGTCATTCCAACTCTGCGTGTCGCTCTTGGGAACGACCTTGGTCTGCGCCGTCGCACAGATGCCGGCGCACAATACGAGTGTGCAAGCGAAAATAAGGATTAGTGTTCGTGTCATCGTTGTCGCGCGAGTGTGTAGTTGGGCAGCACGCTGAATGACGTTAGTCCGATGGCCACGCGATCGCCGGTTTTGTATCGCAAGGCGTTCGCTTCCGGCTTGGGCCGCGTCACCATGATTGGGACTCCCGTCATTCGTTGAGGGGTGTTTATCGTAACCTCGTAAAGCGCGTCGGTGTCGCCTTTACGATGAGTGAGATCAAGGCGAACAGTCAGACGCTCATAGGCTCCCACGAAATTAACTTCTTCAATTACGCCGTTGGTAAGCCGGCGGCAGCCTTCAGGGAGATTAGCGTCCTGACTGACGCAGACATCTTCCGGTCGAAAGACCAGCTTAACTGATTGGCCATCACGAAAACGTTTCGTTTCTTTTTCAGCCGGTAATTTCGCCGTGCCAATTTCAACAAAGCCGGCCGTGGCCACGCCAAGCAAAAGATTCGCCGCTCCCAGGAAGGTCGCTACGAACTCACTCGCCGGGTGATTGTAGACGTCGTCAGGTGTACCGATCTGTTCAAGCCTCCCCTCGTTAAGCACCGCGATGCGATCACCCAGCTCCAGGGCCTCTTCCTGATCGTGAGTGATGAAAACCGACGGCACCTTCACTTGTCGCAACAGCGCCCGAATCTCTCGCCGCAGGTGAACGCGCGTTTGCGCGTCGAGAGCGCCAAACGGTTCATCAAAGAGCAGCACCTGTGGTTTGTAAGCGAGCGTACGCGCGATCGCCACCCGTTGTTGTTGCCCGCCCGAGAGTTGCGACGGATACTTTTCGCGATGCTGATCAAGTTGGACCAGCTTGATCAGACGATCGACTGTTTCTCGTCTCTCTTTTCGTGGGCGGTGACGAATCTTCAATCCGTACGCGATGTTTTTCTCAACAGTCATCCGCGGAAACAATGCGTATGCCTGAAAAATAACGCCGACGCCACGTTCGCGCGCGGGCAAATCAGTAACGTCCTTGCCGTGCAGAATGACGCGTCCACTGTCAGGTTGTTCGAGGCCGGCGATGATACGCAGAATCGTCGTCTTGCCGCTTCCCGATGCACCCAGCAGGACCAGTGACTCGCCTTCCGCCACATCGAAACTGACGTCCTCCAGCACGCGCGATTTTTTGAAGCGCTTGCTAACGCCGCGCACACTGGCGGCGACGCCTGACGGCTGTTCGCGTTCCGGCGCCCATGAAACATGGGGATCTCGTTCGGGTGCTAATGCCATTTTTGCGATCATGCTTCCTGTGCGAACTCCAGCCAATCACGGGCAAAGAAAAGGACGCTGAAAATCACGAATGAAAGTAGCGCGAGAACAATCGCGATGGCGTTCGCCGCTTCGATCTGTCCTTCGTTGAACTTGGCGAAAATATAGAGCGGCGCTGTCTGTGTGCGTCCCGCAAGATTGCCGGAGACGAGAATTGTCGATCCGAATTCGCCGACCGCCCGCGCGAACGTTAGCAGTGCGCCCGAAACGATGGCGCCGCGCAGACTGGGCAGCGTCACGTGCCAGAACGTTTGCAGGCGCGTGGCGCCAATCGTCGCCGATGCTTCTTCGAGCGAGCGACTCATGGTGTCGAACACGGGCTTGATTACTCCGAAAGCGAGCGGAAAGGTAACGAAGATGTTGGCCAGGATGATCGCGTAAGGGGTGAACATGATCTGCTGGTTCTCTGAAAAGTATCGACCGATCATGCCGTATTTTCCCCACAGCAGAAGCAGAGCAAATCCGGCGACGGCCGTGGGAATCGCGGTCGGCAAAGAGATCGTCACGATGACCGCGTTGCGTCCCCAGAAGTCGTAACGCGAGAGCACGTAAGCCGCAAACAAACCGAAGAGCACGTTGAAAGCCGTCGCCCAAAAACTCGTAACCATCGATAGCTTGAGCGCGAACACAGCTTCCGGCGCGACCAAACTTGACCAGAACACGCCGGGTCCCTTGCCGAAGCCAAACACGAAAATAGACAGCAACGGCAATAAGACCAGTGGCAGCATAATGCCCAACATCATGCCGATGCTGATTGGCCGGGCGACGTCAAAACCGCGAACGTGTCTGATTGATGAGAGTTTCATTTAAGAATCAATGCCACACAGGCGGAGACGCAGAGACATCAACCAAAGAAAGCCGATTGAAACTTCGCGTTGCAAACTCGTTCATTGCTCTGATTCCTCAGTTTCTCCGTGCACCTCCGTGGCAATTTACTTTCTCCTCTGTACCTGATCGCGAAAGATGCCTTCGATGATTTCCGGATAAGCGCGGCTCCATCCGCCAAGCAAGGGATCGTTGACTGTAAACGGATACTTGATGGTTGCGAGTTCCTTGTTTTCCTGATTCAGAGCGTCGTTGGTGGCCGAACGGAAATTGAATTTCACAAATGCTCGCTGCGCTTCTTCACTCCATAAGAACTGCATGAAAGCATCAATGACCTGTCGATCGGTCGCCGACACGTTTCGATCGATCACGACGGCCGGATGCTCGCTGAGAATTGTCGATTCCGGAATTACTATCTCCGCATCGCTTTTGTTGTTCGCTTGTTTCATCAGCAACGCGTCCAGCTCATAAGTAATCAATGCGTCTCCATTACCAAGTTCAAAGGTGGTGCGTGCTTCGCGCGCGGACGCTGGTGTCGAAATTACGTTATGCCAGATTGCTTGTAGAGTTTGTAAGGCGCGTGCGCGATCGGGATCGCCGGTTTGCTTTTGCGACTTCACCAATTCTGATCCGTACATGGCCAGGATCGACCATTGCGCTCCCCCTGAACTGATCGGATCCGGATGGATCAATCTGATACCGGGCTTGGCCAGATCACTGAAGTCATGAATGCCTTTCGGATTTCCTTTGCGAACCAGAATCACAAACGGCGTTTTGTTGACGATGCCTTGTTGCGGCAAAAGGTGCCAGTCCGAAGTCACAAAGCCCGCTTGCTTTAAGCGATCTGCGTCGCGTTCAATCGAAAGAATCGCCACCTGCGCTTTTACGCCTTGCAGTATTTGATTGGTGATCGTTTCCGAACCGGCGAATGATGATGTGAAACGAATATCCAGGTTGTGCTCGCGCTTGGCCTTCGCAGCAAACGCTGGATAGATCGCTTTCTCGAGCGGCTCTTTCATGATCGAAAAGCCGTACAGAGTAATGTTGATTCCGCCTCCGCCTTCAGACAGTGGTTTGGGCAGGCATCCGCCCACAGCCGCCAGAGCCAGCAGCATAGCAACGAGCACGACGACACTAATCCTGTTGTATGACACTCGGCTAATCACCGAAAAACACCTCCACGGCGAGCTGACGCCAGCTCGAGGGAACGATTCTTTAGGAGGTTGCTTAAGCTAATCCGTTAATAACATATTTCCCGATTTAGCGGAATAGGAGGGAGGCTGGAGGTTGCACGGGCGTCCCGCCCGTGAATCACGCGCAAGATGTGCGTGCCACACTCAGGCGGCCCCTTGATTAAGTCATTCGCTGACCTTTAGGATGAATGGTCGACAAATGGGGAGGATTTGAGTTTGTTCGGAAAGTGGATGCGCGCGCGTGAAATCGCGCACACGAAAAGGGACGACAACCGTGTCGTGCGGCCGTTTCAGTGGGGGCTCGAGTTCATCAGTGACCACGTTAACGGTGACGATCCGCGCGCAGTTCTGCATAAACATACACAAAGAGCAATGGAGCGCAGTGATGAGTTCTATTCAGTTCCCCTGATCAACGATTGGAAACTCGCCGGCGATCACCTCACCTGGACCAGCGTTGTCGAAACACCGTCACCGGAAAACAATATCGTCCATGCGCGATTGTTCACGCCGCGACGCGAACGGAAGAACAAGCCCCGAGCGGCGGTCGTGGTCCTGCCACAGTGGAACGCGCAACCGGACAGTCACGTCGAAGCGTGCCGCATCTTTAACCGACTGGGCATGACGGCGCTACGGCTGACGCTTCCATATCACGAAGAACGAAGGCCACCCGACATCGAGCGAGCTGAGCATTTGGTTAGCTCGAACATCGGTCGCACGATTCAATCAATGCGTCAGGCGGTGCTGGATACACGCGCCGCGGTTCGCTGGTTGAAGGAGCAGGGATTTGAACGGATCGGAATTCTGGGGACCAGCATCGGATCATGCACCGCGTTTCTCGCATTTGCACACGATGAATCGATCGACGTCGGCGTCTTCAATCATGTGTCCGGTTACTTCGCGGACGTGGTTTGGAAGGGAATCTCAACTGAGCACGTGAAGCAGGCAATTGAAACGAATGTCACCCTCGAAGAGCTGCGCGAGTTCTGGAAACCGATTAGTCCCGTGCCGTTCGTACCGCGCTTGCTGCAGATGAAGCGGCGGCCAATGCGCTTCATCGCCGCGCGTTATGACCTGACTTTCCCCGTCGATCTATCGAAACAAGTGATCGCCGAGGTGAAGTCCAGAGGAATTGATCTCGACGTCGTGTGGCTTCCGTGCGGCCACTACACGACCGCGGAGATGCCCTGGAAAGCGATCGACGCATGGAAGATCGCGACCTTCATGCGGAAACATCTGTAAGCTGGGAGCGCGGACATCCTGTCCGCATTGAACGCGTCAGCGCGAACATAACTACCGAAAGAAGTACGGCTTCGAACGCAAGCTTTCTTAATCAACCGCTTGGCGGCTAAAACGGAATGGCTCCTGAGAATCTCATCAAAGCACTTAACGATCTCGAACAAGCAAAACGAACATTCGGCGAAAGTGACGCGAAGATCCGGCGCGCGCTGCGCGTCCTTGCAAAATCAGAACTCGCGGACGCCGATTCGTTAATTCGATTTCACGAGGCATTGCTCTTCATTCGTGCGTACCCATCCAACGCCAGCGTAGCTAAGCAAGTGGAGCGAATTCTAAAGAACTTCGGAACACGAGTTCAGACGCTCAGCGAAACCGATGCAGATCTTTCTCCATTAGACGATCCGGAAGTTTCAGGAATTGCCGGCGGCACGGTCACGAGCAACTTCAGTTATGCAATCGTGCGCTGGCTGGTCGCGAAATATCCCGCGCAACTATCAATCGACTGGGATTGGTTTGAAGAAGAAGATCGGTTCGGTGCGACGATTCCACGGTTCATGCCTCTGCTGGAAGACGATGCGATGGTCGAAGCTCATGTGCCGTATCGTGAGTGGCTGCGCGCGGCGAAGGGCCGCCGGCGCGACCTCGGGTGGCTAATCGACCAGTTTGAATCATTACCGTCTTCTGCTAAGGAGAAGGCAAATCTGTACGATAGTCTGAAGCTTCACATCACCTGGCGATACGGTTTCCGTGCTTCACGAACTGGAATGCGGTTATCGGAGCGGGGAGTGTTTCTTCATAAATCCCCTTTGATTGCGCGTCGCGATATTTCACTTTCGCGAGAGCTCACGTCGCCGGCGATTCCCATTGAAAAACTTTCACGCGCGCATGGTGAAAGGATCCTTGAGCTCGCGCGCGAGACTTCCGCCGTTCGCTATCGCGAGTTGCATGGGTTCACTTATGGCGACGCGAGTCGAATCTTTAAAGCTGATCTCGGACGCGGCACCCAGGTCTTCGTAACCGGCGTGCCGCCGGAAAATCGACTGCCGTTGCGCGCGTATCACGCCGCGTTGATCTTAAAGAACGGTGTGCCCGTCGCCTATTTCGAAGGCCTTTCGATTTGCGAACGAATGGAGAGCGGGTTCAATCTGTATTACACGTTTCGTGACGGCGAGACGGCCTGGCTGTACGCGCGAATTCTCCGCCTGATGCGGCAGCTTCTCGGGGTGACCGTCCTCTCGATCGATCCTTATCAAGTCGGACATGAGAACGAAGAGGGGATCGAATCCGGCGCGTTCTGGTTTTATCGCAAGCTGGGATTCCGACCCGTCAAGCCTGAGTTACTCAAACTAACCAGGTCAGAGGAAGCGAAGGTCCGGAAGAATCCAAGCCATAGAACGCCCGCTGCTACATTAAAAAGGCTCGCGGCTGGTCACATGTTGTTTGATCTATTCGAAGACGAATCGCGAAATCCCTGGGACAAATTCGAAGTGCGCAATATCGGCCTCGCCGTCCAGCGACGAATGGCGCGCGAGTTTCACGGAAACGCAGAAGCAATCCGAGAACAATCGCTCGATTTCGTTAAGCGCGCACTACGAATTTCAGGCCGAGGCTGGAGCGAGGGTGAACTCGCCTCGCTTCAAAATCTTTCGCTAGTGCTGGCGATGATTCCCGATCTGGATAAGTGGAGTACTGATCAAAAATTGTTGGCGACACGGATCGTTCGCGCTAAGGGTGGCCGCGATGAATCGGTTTATCTAAAGCTGATGCAAAAACACGCCGCTTTTCGCGGCGCGTTGATGCAGTCTGGTTGTTGAGCTTTTTTATATTGGCGCTATGTCGAGAGCACGGTTGAAGGGACGATAAAGATCGTTGTAGTGACGAATGGAAACCTCGAGCGCTTCCGGCATTTGTTCTATGTCTGAAGGGTTGATTACCAGATTCACGTTGTGAAGAAAAGCAGCGTGCGAGTCCATTGTGCGTACACCTGACGTTATGTAAACGAGGAAAAGCCGGCGCCGTTCGGAGGGGCGGAGCAAGCGAACTTCCCGTGTGATAAACGCGACGCCCTGCTCAACCGGATCGAAGTTCGCGTCGAGCACGACGACATCCATGCGTTCTTCTCGCATGCGTCCCAAGCCCTGGGCCATGTTCTCGGCTATGAACACTTCATAACCATGATCGACAAGCGACTCGGCTATCGTTTCCCGGTAAGCCGGGCTGGCGCACACCAGCGCTTTGCGCCGGTCCCACACCGGTCTCTTTCGACTGGCTCCCGCATGACGGTCTGAATGCTGTAACGCCTCAGCCAGGAGTTTTGCAATCTCGCTTAGACCGGGGGTGTTTTCTTCTATCGACAATGACCTACTCTCCTCGACTGGCTTGAAAGGCGGCGCCGTCGCCGGACGCCCCAAGGGTCTGGCGGTTACTTCAATAGAAGATTTGGATACGACTTCAGGTTTTGCGTCTGACGTCGCTTCGGACGTTGAAGCCGGCGCGTGATTCACGCTTGCCTGGCACTTAGGACAACGCACGGAAAATGGCCGAGACGGCGCCTTGGCGTCATCAAGTTGTAAACGCGCATTACACTGTGGACAAATGAAAACCATTGGTTTGCGAAAATTGTCGATTACTCGTTAAGACTAAATCCGGCCGGCAGTTGCGATCTTTGATTAGGGGCCATGTTTTGCCCCTGGGTGCGAATGAAGTCTTCGCCTGAGGTCAGGCCTTTAAGCGATAGCAACAGATTGTTTTGATTCGTCGCGAAACCCAGACCGTCTTCAACCGTGATCACATTGCTTTCGATTAGGTCCTTGATTACGGAATCAAAGTCCTGCATGCCATCGAGCTTTCCATCACGCATCGCATCGAGCAAAGACTTGCCTTCAGCCTCTCCGTTCTCGATGTACTCGCGAGTTCTTGGCGTCGATTGCAGGATCTCGACCGCGGCGATTCGTCCCCGCAGGTCTGCGCGCGGAATCAATCGCTGAGAAAGGATGTAACGAAAAGTCTGCGCGAGCCGTGTCCGGATGACGGGTTCTTCGTTCTTCGGATAGAGTCCGATGATGCGGTCGACAGTTTTCGACGCGTCGATCGTGTGCAGAGTTGAGAGCACCAGATGTCCCGTCTCAGCAGCTTCGAGAGCAATTTCAGTTGTCTCAAAGTCACGCATCTCACCGATCAGGATGACCTTGGGAGCTTGTCGCAAAGCCGCGCGTAAGGCGGACGGAAAATCTTTAGTGTCGTGTCCAACTTCGCGCTGGTTGATGGTGGAATTCTTGTGCGTGTGTAAGTACTCGATCGGATCTTCGATTGCGACCACATGATAGTGTTTCGTCTCATTGATGATGTCGATGATCGCGGCGAGGGTGGAACTCTTTCCGGATCCAGTCGGACCAGTGATCAAGACCAGCCCGTTTCGCAGTTCAGCTATTTCGGCGAGCTGCGTTGGCAGATGTAGCGACGCCAGCGAAGGTATGTCCGTTGGAATCACGCGCATGACGATCGAATAAACTCCGCGCTGCTGAAAGATGTTGCAGCGGAATCGAGCGCGTGACGGTAGCGAATAACTAAGATCCGCGGTCCCTCCCTTAACCAACTTCTCCGCAGCTTCAGGGTTCTCCTGCAGCAGCGTCATCGCGATTATTTCTGTTTGATATGGCGTCAGTTTTTGCAGGCCGAGCGGTTGAACCGGCGTTAGCTTTCCGTTGATCTCGACTTGTGGTAGTTGGCCAACAGAAAAATTCAGGTCGCTGATCTTGTCAGAGACCAGCAACATACGTTCGATGATAGGTGGCAAATCGAAGAAGCTCATTTGATGGTGTGTTGTGAGATCGAATAGTCGCGCTTGAGGAATGCGCGGGCCGGCTAATCGGCCAGAGCCATTCTGAATGATCCACCTGTAAAAACGCAAGCAAAAACGTTTAGCGTTATTGAACTGCCGTTAATGTTAGGAAATCACGAACATTTTGCGCGATTTGGTCCGGTCTGCCTATGATGGCTGAAATGATAGCCGCGGAATCGGCGCCGGCTGACCAAACTCGGACCACGTTCGATTCATTGATCCCACCGATCGCGACGACCGGCAAAAACCCGCTTAGAGTTTTTATTACGCCGAGCGCGTCGAGACCCGCGATGGGATCCGGGTTGCGCTTGCTATGCGTCGGGAAGATCGGACCGAAGGCGAGGTAATTGATCGGCAGATCGAGAGCTGCTTTGACCTGCTCGATATTGTGAGTGGACAAGCCAATGATCGCATCCTTTCCCAGTAACCGGCGCGCCGCCGTTACCGGCATATCGGTTTGCCCCAGATGAATTCCGTCTGCTTCTAATGCCAGCGCTACGTCAACGCGATCATTGATGATTACGTTTGCGCCAGCCAGGCGGGCAATGCGAATCGCTTCCGCCGCGTCACTAAAGAAGGCGCGCAGGGAATTATTCTTCTCACGAAGTTGGATGAACGTGGCGCCTCCCGCGATGAGATGTTTCACCTGTTCCGCGTGACTGAGCGACGAAAGTGCTGTATCGGTAATCGGATAAATCTGTGGCAGATGAAAACTCACGTGTTCAGTTATGATGGATCACCATGAGCGAAGGACACAATGATAAAGATGAGGAGAGGACGGAGCCCGGAGCGACTGACAAACAGCAGGAAAGAGCCGAACCAAAATCCGCCTCATACTACTACGATGATTCTACGAATTATGAAACGTATTGCGAAGACGATGACGACGAGCCCGACGAAGCTGCTGGTTAAGATCGAACGTCTCGGGTTTGTCGCAGAGCTTCGTAGAGTGTTATCGCAACCGCGTTCGCAAGGTTCAAGCTTCGCACTCGCGAATTGAACATCGGGATCGTAAGACATCGCTCCCAGTTACTTCTCAAGACCTCTTCCGGCAGTCCGCGCGTCTCTGGACCAAACACGAGGCAATCTTCAGTGTCGAACTTGTAATCCCAAAGCGACCGCTCCCCTTTTGTTGAGAAGTAAAGAAGCCGTGCTTGTGGCAGTGAATCACAAAGCTGCGCTAAGTCGCGATGCCGGCTAATGGAAACCTCGTCCCAATAATCGAGTCCGGCACGGCGTACGGCCCGATCATCCAGCCGGAACCCGGTTACCCCAACAATGTGCAGAGGCGTCCTCGTGGCTGCGCAAAGTCTCGCGATGTTTCCGGTATTCTGAGGTATCTCTGGTTCAATGAGAGCGACGCTGAACATCGTCGAGATGCAAACAAATCGAAGAAAGTAAAACCTTCACCACCTGGACATGATGTGTTGAGAAAGAGATAGCGCAAAATAATAGGAACGGCGTCGCTTGGTAAAGCATTCGCCGTTCCTTTTAAAGGGCCTTCAAGGCCTCATAGGATGTGCGCCACTTGAACGTGGTCGTTGTTTCCTGCTTGAACGAGCTATCTCTTCTTAGCGGACTTCTTGCCGCCTTTTTTCGCGGCGCCTTTTTTAGCGGCCTTCTTTTTAGTTGCCATAGTGTCGTTTCTCCTTCTTGAGTTTCAGAGTAAGTGACCACAAGATACTGTACTCTGTTACGTCTTGTGGTCTAGAGAAAACGGCGCACAACATGTTGCTATATAAACCTTAATTAGATCGTTGTCAACAATTTATTACAGCCTACGCGAAATTTCTTGTTGCTCGATCACGGCGTAGCTTGACTGCTGAGCGTCACACGCACGCGCGAGTCCGCGCACGGATGACCTAATCGATCACGATCATTAAGAGAGCAGTTTGGTTATCTGAAGAGTGGTGTGAAGAGCCAACCATCATGACGATCGATACCATAGTAAGTCATGACTGAGTTGCGTTGACTACGACTGGCGACACCGAGGAATGGACCAGATGAGTTTGCCGAATCGTCTTCGCCGCCCGGGGCGGTGTTCGTCGATTCAGTATCAAGGATGTTCGTCATCTGAGGAATCAGCGATGCCAGATTCGCCATGCGTCCGCGTGGGGTCGGAGGTATTCCTCCAGAGTAGACGGTCAATGATTTCACAAACGCGGCAACGTCTTGCGAGGTTGGACCGATCAGCTTCCATTCGCCCGAACTTGAAAGTGGATCGCGCGCGGCCTCGGCACGTAAAATCTGAAGTTTCTTGGTTCCCTTGGGAATCCCCTGGAGCAGATCGTCCATTGAATTTGGTAGCGAATTTACGCCACTGGCGCCACGATATTGATAGTACGACCGAATTGCGTCACCCACCTGTTCGCCTCGGAAAATGGCCTCTTTTTCGCGTTCTCGCTGTGCTTGTTGACGAATATTCTGGGCGGCGCCGAGGGCAAAAAGTGCGAGCAGACTCATCACAAGCAGCAACGACACCAGCGCGTAGCCGCGTTGCGAATGATTCGCTGTAGACTGGAAGCTGGTTCGCATAATTACGGCTCGTCGTCTGCTGGTCTCGCTGGCGGTCGGTAAGATCCAGGAGAACTTGGATCCGTGGAAAAAGGAATCGTGGTCGTGATCTTCAAAGTTGTATCGATCAGCTTAACTTCTTTCTCAGAGATGCTCACGACGCGAAAGCGCAAACCCACTACATCGCCACGCTGCACATTCAGCAGGTCTTTGTTGTTCTTGTCCTGGAGCACGGCCGTGTCGTTGAAACGCGGCTTGCCGATAAGGCCCACGTAGCTGTAGTTAGGGAGCGGTGGCGGCGTCACATTTAGCGTAATCGTGTTCGAGTAAATTTGTCCGTCGTTGCTACGCGCCATCACTTGCCGCACCCCCGGATTAGTGATGAGGTTTGCGGACACCGTGGCAAACAGTTGTTGTGGACTAATGAACCTGGTCGGCAGATCTCGACCATCCATGACAATGTGAAGCGCCGGCGTGAACTTCTCCCCATTCAACTGCAAAGTGAAATCGGCCGGTGTCCGCGCATACACATTGGACGGTGAGAGCGATGAAGCCGTTACTGGCGGCGTTGGTGTCGGCGTGGGCGTCTGTACGATGACTGGCCTGGGCGTTGACGGCGGCGGTTCGTAGAAAGCAAAGACATTTCGATTCGCTTCTGATGCGGGTGGAATCGGCACAGGATAAATTATTGGTTGATAGATCGATTCATCAACACCTCCGTCCGGCGGTCCTGGTGGCGGGGTCGCTCCGGCCCGCGGTGACGGCGACTGGCGACCTGCGATCGTGTTAGTAGGTGGCTTTGACGATCCGCCGAAGAAGACATAACCCAGAACAATGATTGCCACCAGACCCAGCGCGCCGGCTGCGATCATTTTCTTTTTCTCGTTCGGATTGTTTGGATCGAAAAACTTCATAGAACTTACCCTTAAATTAAGGCGTGGCGGTTTTCGCTTCAGGTCTTTGAAAATAGGTCGCCAAATCGAGTCGTAAACTCACCAGTCCGCCACGACCACCGGAGATTGGCGGAGTGATTGCAGTGGCGCCTCCGTTCCGGGCCGTCCGCGGCTGGACCGGCACATTCACAGGCGGTTCCGTCGCGCCTGACTGTCTGACTCCTTCAAGTTCGATCGCATTAATGATAAGAAACTGGCGACTGGTTTCGATGTCGCGAACAAAATGCCGAATGTTCTGATAGGGACCTTCAACGGTGACGCCCACGGCAATTCCCGGATAAATGCTCTGCCACTTTGCATTGCTCTGTTTCTCGGCGGTCACTCCCGGTTGCACCTGCGTCTTGGTGCCAACAAGATCAAGCTGCGAGTAACTCGGCCCCGCAGTATTTCGCAAACCGTTACTCTTGATCAGATCATTCAGGACCGTATAGAGCGACATCCGACCCGGAGTCTGCACCGGCAACCAATTACTTTCGAAGTCTTCGAGACTTGCATTGATCTTGTCGACTCGCTCTTTCGTGGTTATGTCTTCAGCGACAATAGCTCCAGACGCCTGACGTTGACCCTGCAAGCGCGTGCGCTCAAGTTCCGCTGATTTCAGGTGCGCGTTCGCAGGTACATAAAAATAGATGTAAGCAAAGACAACGAAAATCGCGAGCAGCGCAGCTCCGGCCAGTCCGATCAACTCAGGGAGCCCGATAACGTTGAATGCGGGCGAGCGGCGTATGTGGCTGAGAGGGATTGAAATCTGCCGTCGCGGAGCCACTGGGTTGGCAGGCATGGGATGTTCCTGACTCATCGAGTCTTGCCTCCTTCACCGGCGGTATCGACCGGCCGTTTAGAGGCCGAAGGCTCAATTGCGAATCCCGCGCGCGGCACATAATGAACATTCAACTCGTATTCGGACCCGACT
>Ga0193730_1000004_pt1 | contig 103044 bp, 98 predicted proteins | sample U1a1metaG_FD_144919 | JGI IMG/M metagenome (GOLD analysis project Ga0193730, IMG submission 144919) | Soil microbial communities from a riparian zone of the East river system, Colorado, United States - U1a1 | ecosystem: Environmental > Terrestrial > Soil > Riparian zone | place: USA: East...
GATTTGAGGAAATTACGGCATTGAAGGCGACTAATTTCCGACGGTCGGTTCTCAGCGAAAAAGGAAAGATTTCTTATTCCTCTCGATCAAAAAGCACATTAGTGCTTGCACCGATTGAATCGAGAGGTTAATCTTCTGAATCTGGTTACACCTTGAAAATGCAAACGTTCTAGTTGAGACGGGCCATATGCTTCTTTTAAGAAGTTTTGAGCCCGTCGGTACTACAAGTGAATCGCTGACCCCGCCTCATTCACTTCATTTTTACGATGCGTATCGCGATCCTAGGCACGAGGGGCATCCCCGCAAACTACGGCGGTTTTGAAACCTTTGCTGAGCATCTGTCAACGCGATTAGCCGCGCGCGGACATGATGTTACGGTCTATTGTCGTGCGCATTACGTCAGTCCCCGGGAACTCGAGTTTCAGGGCGTTCGCCTCAAAGTCCTGCCCACCATTCGTCACAAATACTTTGATACGGTCATACATACTTTCTTGTCTGCGTTGCACGCGATTCCACAGCGGTACGATGCGGCCCTGATCTGTAATGCGGCGAATGCACCCTTTGCGTCGATCGTTCGCGCGGGTGGGACGCCGGTCGCCCTGAACGTCGACGGCCTCGAGCACAAGCGAAAGAAATGGAACTGGATCGGCCGCAAGTACTACCTGATGGCTGAGCGTTTGGCTACGATTCTGCCTAACGAAACAGTTACTGATGCGAAAGTGATCCAGGATTACTACCTCGCGCAGCATCGAGCTGTGTCGACGATGATTGCTTATGGCGCCGAAGTCGAGCGGAAGGTTGATCCTTCGGTCAGGCGCTGGCGCGTCGAGCCGAACCGTTATGTGCTCTACGTTTCGCGTCTCGAGCCCGAGAACAATGCGCACCTGGTGGTCGAAGCATTCAAGCGGGTGCGCACGGGCCACAAACTTTTGATCGTTGGGGACGCTCCTTATGCGCGCGATTACATCAATGATTTGAAAGCCCGCGCGCGTCGCGACAAACGCATTGTCTTTACTGGTTTTGTTTTCGGCCGCGATTACCGCGCGCTGCAACAGAACGCTTACTGTTATGTGCACGCGACCGAAGTCGGCGGCACACATCCGGCATTGCTGGAAGCGATGGGCTTTGGCAATTGTGTGCTGACGCTGGCGGCGCCAGAGAATATCGAAGCCATTGGCGACGCCGGCATCGCTTATGCCGATGAAGCGGATCTGGCGGAGAAACTACAGCGGGTTTTGCGCGATGGCTCGCTGGTCCATGCCTACCGAAATCGCGCACAGGCGCGCGTGAAAGAATTCTACGACTGGGATTTCGTCGTCGACAGGTATGAGGATTTGTTTGCCAAGATGGCCGGGCTGCCGTTACCTGTGCGAACAGTTTCGCGCGCAACCAAAGCGGCTTCCGCAATCACAGAAACTGCGCGCTCCGCATCTGCCTGAATTTCCCTTACTTAATCGCTTTAATACTGGCCGGTTTGGTGAAGAGCGCGTCCGCTACGGGTTTGTTGTATTCGACGGTGTCGTAGGCGATGCGGCTGGTCTGAACTTTGTCTCGATAATGATCGATTATGAACGGAGCGGTGATGCCGTCAATCGCGATCAGTTTGTGCATGCGATCTTCTTCGGTGGTTGATTCGGTTTCTTCAGTTTCACGGTTCTTGTGTTTTCGCTCATACAGAATCCTGGCCGGCATTCCATCGTCCGCGGCAAATTCATACTCAATCCAAAATCCATCCGGATAAGTCAGCCGCACAGTTTCGTTGCGACGCCCAATGATTCCTGCTTCGCGGCGTCCGGCATAAGTCAGCTTTGCACCCTGCTCTCGCCACCAGCCACGCAGGAGGTTCTCAAGGCCAACGCGCATCGTGATCTTGAATTCTTCCAGTTGCTGCGCGTTTTGATCCTTCAGCGTTAACGCAGCCCCATCATAAATCCAGCCGCCGTCGCGAAAGTTCGTTTGCACGACACGCGCCCCGCCGCCGTTGAATTCTGTTCGTTCCTTGTCAGGATAGGAAACGTAGTCAACGAACTTTGAGGGAATCTGCGACATACCATCTTTGTAATCGGTAAACAACCCGCGTCCGATTACCGTCTTGATTTGTAAGTAGCGATCGCCGCCGACTGCCTTAATTGCCCGCTGAATTATTTGTTCAGCCTTCTGGTCGTCTGAGAGCGATGGCTTGTCGGTTTGCGCAACCGCGAAAACTGCGGCCAGCGCAAATACCAGGAGCAGGCGGGGGAGCTTAATCAAAAAAGATGATTTCATGGGGCTATCCAAGTGGACTCTGATGCGGCGATTGTATTCGAGTTGCATTCCCGTTAGGCATCTGAGTGACTTGTGCTTCATCTCAAACTTTGCCCCCGGTCGGAATGAAAGGAGAGTTCTGATTAAGAGATTGGGTTCGGTTGATCGGCCGGAGCCAGGACGCTCGCCACGATCTCGCCGTCTTCCACATCGACTTTGAATTTGGATCCGGTCTTCCACATGGTAGTGATCGGTAGCTTCACATATTCGTCGATATAGCGCTTCAGGAAGCGGGCGCCGTATTGCATGCTGTAACCTCTTTCGGTCACCAAATCGATCGCCTGCCCGGTCACCTCGAACGATTTGCCCTGGCGCTTAATCTGGCGATTTGTTTTGTCGAGATAGAGCTGAGCAATCTGGCGTACCTCGTCCATCGTCAGCGGCGAGAAGACTACGATCTCGTCGATACGATTACGAAACTCAGGTGAAAAGCGTTGATCCGACGCTTTCAAAACTTCATTCTTGATGGCGCGAAAATCACCGGGCGTCTTGGTGCCAAAGCCGAGCGGCTTTTCGAACTTCTTGAAATTGTCCGACCCCAGGTTCGAAGTCATGATCACGATCGCGTCCGACAGATAAACGCGCCGGCCGCGGCCGTCCGTCAACCAGCCTTCGTCGAATGCCTGCAGGAAAAGATTCATCAAGTAGGGCGAAGCCTTCTCAACTTCGTCGAGCAACAAAACCGTGTAAGGGTTCTCGCGTAGCTGTTCCGTCAGGATGCCACCGCGTTCTGATCCGACGATTCCGCGCGGCATGCCGATCAGTTTTTCGACGCCGACAGTCCCTTCACTGTATTCCGACATGTCGATGCGGACCATCTTCTGCTCATCGCCAAACATGAACTCGGCCACAGCTTTTGCCAATTCGGTTTTACCCACGCCGGTTGGACCAAGGAACAGCAACACGCCATCGGGCTTGTAATGCGATTCCTTCAGTGGCCCCTTGTTCAGTCGTAAGCGTTGCGCGACCGCTTTGATCGCTTCCTTTTGTCCGATCACGCGCTGCGACAGTTGCACTTCAGTCAACGCGAAACGATCGGTTGTGTCGCGGAAGATCATGTCGCGGGGAATGCGTGACTCCTGGGAAATCACATCGATGACATGCTCGGGTTTGACGATCATTCCCGCAGGTTCGTTTATTTCAACCTTGACCGCCGCGGTGTCGAGCCAGCCGATCGCTTTATCGGGCAGATGAAGATTGCGGATGTACTTCGGCGCCATCTCAAGCGCCGTGTTGATTGCTTCATCTGAGATTTGCACCGAATAATTTCGTTCGAGCCGCGGTCGCAGGCCAAGCAGAATCTCGCGCGTTTCGAGAATCGACGGCTCGTCAACTTTGACCAGCCGGAAGCGGCGCGCCAGGGCCTCGTCTTCACCAATGTATTCTTTGTATTCGTTGAGGGTAGTCGCGCCGATGATGCGCAACTCACCTTTGGCCAGGGCCGACTTGAACATGTTGGCCGCGTCGGATGAAGTTCCGAGCGCAGCTCCGGCCCCGATAATCGTGTGCGCTTCGTCGATGAAGAGAATCAGGTTGTCGCGTTCTTTGACTTCGTCGATGATGCCCTTAATCCGTTCTTCAAACATGCCGCGCAACATGGTGCCGGCAACGATGCCACCCATTTGCAATTGGACCACGTGTGAGTTTCGCAAACGCGCCGGGACCTTGTGAGGCTCGAGCTCAATCATGCGGGCGAGGCCTTCAATCACTGCGGTCTTTCCGACTCCCGGTTCCCCAACCAACATCGGAGAGTTCGCGCGTTCGCGATGACAAAGAATTTCGATGATTTGCTGAATCTCTTTTTCGCGGCCAATGGTGGGCGCAATCTTGTCTGCCCGCGCCATCCGATTCAGGGACAGGCCAAAATGCTTCAGGTAAGGCGGCAGATCGAATTTCTTCCGATACTGCTCGTCCTTCTGCTCGCGTTCATCGACGTTGGTGCGAACCTGTTCGACCACCGCTTCTGGATTTGCGCCGAGACTGCGCAGCACGTCCACAAATAAACTGTCGTACTTTGAAAGTACGTCAAAGATGTCGGTCGCTTCGATTGTCTTGCGTCCACGCGAGCGGGCCCGTTCCAGCGCACGCTTAAAAAGATCGGTCGTGTCAGGAGCAATGCGGACACCTTTGCCGACGTGCTGCCGCGCGTTGTCCAGCCGGTTCTCGATCGCGCGCGCCACGTTTATCGGATCCAGAGCGAGACTGCGCATGGTCGAATTAAAAAGATCGGGTTCTTCTTTCGAAAGGGCACTGACAATGTGTTCGACCGAAATGTAATTCTGATCGCGCCGCCGCGACTCGTTCAGCGCGTTCTGGAATATCCGCTGTCCGCTCTCACTGAACTTGTCTTTATATGCTTCTAAATCTGCCATTGTTTGAATTACTTACTACCAATTGCTAACGGCGCGACGTCATTTTGCTGCTGAATATGTTACGCGTCGCATGACTCTGATGTTCAGAGCATATTCATCGTTGCGTTTCAGTGCAACAAGAATCTGCCGCACACCTGGGACGCAATTCGCCTGCCAGCGACTGCCTCAACTGGACGCGACCACGATCGCATCGTTTACGCCGCGATTGCCTGAGGTCGAGTTGCAAACTGCATCTGACCGTTATGCGCTGATACAACAACTGTTTGGCCGGGCAGCACTTCACCATTCAAGAGTTTCAGCGCCAGCGCGTTCTGGATCAGCGTCTGGATGGCGCGCCTGAGCGGCCGGGCGCCGAAATTAGGATCGTAGCCTTCCTGCGCCAGCAACTCTCTGGCTGAATCTTCGAGGACCAAAGAGATGTTTCGCTCATGCAGCATGGCGCGCAACCGCTCGAGCTGTACGTCAATGATCCGGGTAATTTGTTCACGCGACAGCCGGTGAAAGATCACTATGTCGTCGATGCGATTTAGAAATTCAGGTTTGAAGTGCTCACGCAAAACTTCGGTGACCGCGTCGCGAACCTGAGTCTCGTCGTCGCTGACTTCCTGGATTTCACGTGAACCCAGATTGGAAGTCATGATCAGAACCGTGTTCTTAAAATCAACCGTGCGGCCCTTCGAATCGGTCAGCCGGCCATCGTCCAGAATTTGCAGCAACACATTGAACACGTCGGGATGCGCCTTTTCGATCTCATCAAAAAGGATTACCGCATACGGCCGGCGGCGAACAGCCTCTGTAAGTTGGCCCCCTTCCTCATAGCCTACGTATCCCGGAGGCGCGCCTATCATGCGGGCGACGGCGTGCTTCTCCATGTATTCAGACATGTCGAGGCGCACCATCGCCCGTTCATCGTCAAACAGAAATTCAGCGAGGGCGCGCGCAGTTTCTGTCTTACCTACGCCGGTTGGCCCTAGAAAGATAAAAGAGCCTACCGGGCGATTAGGATCCTGCAAGCCGGCCCGCGCGCGCCGCACGGCATTGGCCACGGCGGCAAGCGCTTCGTCTTGTCCGATCACGCGATCGCGCAAACGATCTTCCATCGTCAGAAGCTTGTGCATCTCGCCTTCGAGCATCTTGGAAACGGGAACGCCCGTCCACTTCGCCACAACCTGGGCGACGTCTTCTTCGTCAACTTCTTCCTTCAGCGTCACGCCGTCCTGCTGAAGCTTCGCGAGCCTTTCCTGCTCTATTTGCAGCTTCTGTTCGAGCTCGGGGATCGTTCCATATTGAATCTCGGAAGCCCGACCGAGATCACCCGCATTTCGCGCCTGGTCCAAATGCAACTTCAGTTGTTCCATCTCGGCCCTGGCGGTGCGAATGTGCTCGATGATCTCTTTCTCAGATTGCCATTTCGCCTTCATGCCGGAGGATTTCTCTTTCAGATCAGCGATGCGCGTTTCAATTTCTTTCAAACGACTCTTTGAGCGTGCGTCTTCTTCGCGCTGCAAGGCCTGGCGCTCAATCTCCAGCTGCATGATCTCACGCTCGACCACGTCGATCTCTTGTGGCAGCGAATCGATTTCAATTCGCAGGCGCGAAGCGGCTTCGTCGATCAAATCGATCGCTTTGTCCGGCAGGAAACGATCGGTGATGTAACGATTCGAAAGCGTGGCGGCGGCGACGATCGCTGAATCTTTGATGCGCACGCCATGATGGACCTCGTAGCGCTCTTTCAAGCCGCGCAGGATCGCAATCGTGTCTTCGACCGTTGGTTCACCTACATAGATCTGCTGAAAACGGCGTTCGAGGGCCGCGTCTTTTTCAATGTACTTTTTGTATTCGTTCAGCGTGGTGGCGCCGACACATCGCAGCTCGCCACGGGCAAGTGCGGGCTTTAACATGTTCGAAGCATCGATTGCCCCTTCGGCGGCGCCGGCGCCGACCAGCGTGTGCAACTCGTCGATGAAAAGAATGATCTGGCCCTTCGCGTTTTCAATCTCCTTCAGCACAGCCTTCAAACGATCTTCGAATTCGCCGCGATACTTTGCGCCGGCCAACATTGAGCCGAGGTCGAGACCAACCAGCCGTTTGTTGCGCAAGGTTTCCGGCACGTCGCCGGAAACAATCCGCTGGGCCAAACCCTCGACGATCGCTGTCTTGCCAACTCCTGGTTCGCCAATCAACACGGGATTGTTTTTCGTGCGTCGTGAAAGCACCTGAATCGTCCGTCGAATTTCATCGTCCCGGCCAATGACCGGATCAAGTTTGCCCTGGCGCGCAAGATCGGTAAGGTCGCGCGCATACTTCGACAACGCCTGGTAGTTAGACTCGGCATTCTGATCTGTGATCCTGGTTCCCCCGCGAGTTTGTTCGATCGCCTTTTGCAGATCATCGACGTTCACTCCGTGTTGGCGTAGAAGTTTTCCGGCCGCGCCGTCTTTCTCTTCCGTGATTGCCAACAAAAGATGTTCAGTCGAGACGAACTCGTCCTGCATCTTCTCAGCTCGTTTCTGGGCAGCCGTGAAGATCTGCGAGAGTCGCGGACTAAAATATTGTTGGCCGCCCTGCACGCGCGGGAATCGCGCGACGGCTGCTTCGCAATCATTCTTGATGACCTGAACATTGGCGCCGAGTTTGCCGAGCAATGGACGCACAATACTCTCAGGCTGATCCAGCATCGCGCACAGAATGTGCTCGGGCTCGACCTGCTGGTTCTGATTGCGCTCGGCGAGTTCAATGCCGGCCTGAATTGCTTCCTGTCCTCGTAAAGTGAATTTGTCTAGACGCATTTATAAAGCCTATCGTGAAACAATCCTCTCTTAATATCAATGCTAACAAAAGCCGCCACCGTCACGGCAGAAAAACAAGGGGCGACCGGACCAAAACCGCGTCCTCGCCCCAATGCAAAGTTAGACCAATCGTTTATGCTTTGACGGATGCAGCTTTCGGCCCTTCGGTCCTGGTCTCAATCGTTTTCGGTTCGGCGCCGTTGGTCTTGATCTCGATGCGCCGAGCCTTGGTCTCTTCGCGTTTGGGCAAGGTAACCCGGAGAACGCCGTTGCGATATTCAGCGGTCGCGCCTTCGGCCGAGACCGTGTTCGGCAACGTAAACGAACGCGTGAAACTGCCATACGATCTCTCGACGCGGTGGTAATTATCAGTCTCGTCTTTCTTTTCGAACTGACGTTCGCCGCGGAGCGTGATCACGTTATTCTCAACCGAAAGCTCAAAGTCCTCTCGATTCATCCCCGGAAGTTCGGCTTCGAGCACAATCTGTTCTTTGTTTTCATAGATGTCCACGCTGGGACTCCACGCGCCGCGTGCAATACCTTCGTCGTCAAAGGAGCGCGGGATACTGCCGGTAAACAGCCTGTTGACCTCTTCCTGAAGACTTCGCAAATCGCGGAAGGGGTCGTAACGAACGATACTCATAATTTCGGTTCCTCCAGAATCCTTGTAGTCTGCCCAAGTCGCTTTCGAAGAGCGCCTGAGCGCATGGGCATAATAAATGCTGAGTCTGGTGTTGTCAAGTTCGCAAAGACGCATCAATTGGGCAGCAAAAACCGATGCGTGGTAGATCTTAGTGGGCGCTTAGTGAAGTCCGAAAAAGCGCTTGATGGATGATAAGAGGCCGGCAGTTTCCTGAATGCTTGGCTGGGCAGAAGCCGAACCCTTCGCGAGATCAGCTTGTCGTTCTGCGATTGTCAGGCTTATTGATTCGGCCAGACTGGGGTTTGTTTGGAAGATATGCTTCATTGCCGCGTGTCCGATTTCGAGGACTTCCGTTTCTTCAATCGCGACTACGTTCGCGGTGCGTGGCTCACCCGTGAACAACGCCATTTCGCCGAAGAAGTTTCCTTCGGTAAGTTCGGCTACGGTGCGCGGTCCTGCTCGATCAGGTACCTGGATCGCGACGCGACCATTATGGACCACGAACATTGAAGAGCCTTCGTCGCCGGCTCTAATCAAAGTCTCGCCGGGAGCGAAGACGTGACCCGCGGTTGCCTTGGCAAGCTGTCGCAGTTCGTCGGTTGAAAGCGGGGAAAAAACATCAACGGCAGATAGGCGATCCGCGATTTGATCCTCGGCCGTGATGGGTCGCACCGTGACGCTGCGTTCGAGATGAAGGGTGCGGGTGGGAAATGCGAAAGTGAGACCGTTGCGCCGCAGTGCATACCAGACTCTCTGCCGCACCAGCGCGTCCGTATCGTTATACTTCGCGTAATCATCGAGCCAGTACTTTATTTCCCAATCGATCGATGAATCGCCCAACCCACGGATGCGCACGATCGGTGTGATCTTATCTGAGACATTGTCGGCGTCGCGAACTGATTCGCGGACGACGTGAATCGTCTTCGCCGGTGAGTCCGTATAGATCGTGCTGAAGAAAACCATGCGTGCGTTCAAATTATCGCGCGGGGCGACTTCGATTGCTTCACGCGCCGCCAGACTGTTGCTTACAAGGACGATATGATTTTGGAAGGTGCGAATCTTGATGGCGCGCCAGGTAATGCTCTCGACCACGCCGGTCAATTTCTGCTGCGTCACCACGATCACATCGCCAACTTGAAACGGCCGATCCGCGTGCAGCGAAATTCCGGCAAAGAAATTTCCCAGCGTGTCCTGCAGCGCGAGACCGATGATCACGCCGAAGATTGCTGAGGTGGTGAAGAGCGCGCCGAGATTTACCTCGGTGTAGATCCGATTAAATATCAAGACGAAAAGAACGGTAAACGCGACAAGCGAAAAAACATTTCGCACCAATGTTGGCGCTTCAAAACCACGGCGAATCCGAAAAACAAAGTCGAAGAGAATTGTGGTCAGCGCGCGGACGCTAAGAAATGCGAGCAGGGACCAGAGGATAAGTTTGGGAATCTTGAGTAAGTTGTCTTCGGCCGCAAGGCGGCCGCTCATGCGTGCGCTGAGATAGTCGCGCAGGCTCGGCTCCAACCAGTGGTAGAAGATATAAAGCGCCAACGCCACAAAAGCAGTCGCCAGCAGGAAGACTAGGAATTTTCTCTGTTTACTCGACTGATTCGAGGTCATTCAAGCACGTCCCGCTTATGTGGTTTGGCGAACGAACGTACTTTTACCATCAAATCAAAAGCTTGGCGAGAACAATAAGCGCGCGACCCGTGAATCTAAAACAGATTTGAGAACAGGGTAGAGACGATGACGAGGATTGAAAGCACCGAGACGATGATGGTCGTCAACCAGGCCGCGATGTTGTATATGGGTCCGTTGACGTGCGCGCCCATCAACTCGCGATTGTTAACGAGCTTCAAGACAACTATCAGAATGATTGGAAGCAGAACGCCATTGATGACCTGGGTCACGATCAAGACGTGAATTAGCGATAGCCCGGGTATCATTGCGACCATTGCACCCAGAACAACGAGAAAGGTAAATACGCCGATGAAAATCGGCGCCTCGCGAAAGCTACTCGACACTCCTTTTTCAAAACCGAATGCTTCGCTGATCGAGTAGGCGGTCGCCAGTGGCAATACTCCAGCTGCCAGCATCGACGCGCCGAACAACCCGATTGCAAAAAGCATTTTCGCGTATGGCCCAGCCAACGGCGCCAGCGCGGCCGCAGCCTGCGCGGCGGAGTCAACATGTTCGCCATGCACGTATAAGGTCGCGGCAGTCGAAATCACGATGAAGAAGACAATCAAATTCGAGAAGACGGCTCCTATCCAGGAATCGATCCGGGTTAGATAGAAGTTCTCGGCGCGCACTCCTTTCTCTACGACCGAAGATTGAATGAAGACTTGCATGTAGGGCGAGATCGTGGTGCCGATCACCGCAACGAAAGTAAACAGAAACGCAGAGGTGAGCTCGAAATGTGGACGAACGGTTTCGATGGCTACCGTGGCCCAGGGCGGATGCGTCAGGAACGCGGAAACGACATAAGCAAGCAAGACGAGCGACATTGCGAGAAAAACGCGCTCGACTCTTTGATAAGTTCCTTTGACGACCAGCCACCAGATGGCCGCGGCCGCAATCGGGACCGAGATGTAACGCGCCACCCCGAGAAGCTCTAATGCTGCAGCGATACCGGCAAATTCAGAGACGGTGACCCCGCCGTTGGCTATCAGTAGGGCGAGCATGACGAACGCGGTCCACCGCACGCCGAATCTTTCACGAATTAGATCAGAAAGACCCTTGCCGGTGACGGCGCCCATGCGCGCGCACATCTCCTGCACGATGCCGAGACTGATCGTGAGCGGGATCAAAAGCCAAAGAAGTTTGTAGCCGTAATCTGCGCCGACTGACGCGAACGTTGCGATGCCGCCGGCATCATTTCCCGCCGCCGCGGTGATGACTCCGGGACCGATGATCGCAAAGTAGGCGAACAGATTGCGGCGTCGCGCGACTGAACGGCGCATTGTGGACACACCCTCGGCGCTGCGCCGCAAGATACGGCGTCCAACGTTTCGCACATCGGGCCGGTGTTCGTTCACTCGGAGGGTCCTCAGCCATTTTCTCTCTGATCAGATCACCCGCTACCGCAGGCGGTACGGACTTCATCACTCTCACGCGTAATCATTCGTTTAGATGCCGCACTTGTGCGGCAATCGCGGGACAAGTCCCGTCTCTAAATGCAAAGTAGGTTCTTAACTCAGCAATCGCGGCAATCTTTGTCGCCAGTCCTTCGGCAGAAGTATTTCCATTGCATCATCGACAGTTACGATGCCCAGGATCTCGCCGCCTTCATCGACCACTGGTAGCGCCAGCAGGTTGTATTCTGAAATCTTTTGCGCAACCTCAGCCGCATCGTCGTGAACATGCGCAACCTGGATATCGGTGCGCATGACATGTTCCAGCGGAAACGACGGATCCGCCAGAATCAAACTGCGCAAAGTGATCACGCCGGTCAACTGCCAGGATGCGCCTTCGACGACATACAGGTAGTAAATCATGTTCGGCGTCTCAGCCATTTCGCGCAAACGGGCGAGTGCTGCACCAACCGTCAAATCACGCGGCACCGTCACAAATTCAGTGGTCATCAATCCGCCGGCGGTGTCATCTTCATAGGGCAGCAGCTCGGCGACTTCGAGCTGTTCTTCGTCTTCCATGCGATTGAGCAAGTCTTCCGCCTTTTCTTCCGGAAGATCACCCAGCACGTCTGCTGCTTCGTCAGGCGACATGCGCTCGAGAATGTCGGCCGCGCGCTCTTTATCCATATCGCCGATGATTTGGGCCTGACGCGCGGCGGCCATCTCTTCCAAAGTCTCGGCCGCGGTTTCATCATCGAGCGATTCAACGATCTCAGCGCCGTGCTGATAAGAAAAAGCTTCGGCGAGTCGCGCAATTTCCACCGGATGCAGGCGCGCGAGTTTTCCGCGCGACGATTTCAATTGCACGGTTGCGGCGTCGGTCGCGAGGTAACCAACATCGGCCCAATCAATCACTTCAACCGGGCGTCCGCTGCGCATAAACGCCGGCGCCAGCCGTCGCCATAATCCCGCCAGACTTACGTCGGCACCCGTTACTCGCCAATCGTTTGCGGCTTCGATGATCTGGACGTCATTGACGCGCACGACACGCTTGCCATCAACGTCGATCAGTTGCTTATCCAGAACGTCGCGCGCGAGCAAAACTTCTCCGTCGCGTCGCATGAACGGCCTCAGGTCGAGGATGTCTGAGATCAAACGGACGCCGTCTTCAGCAAAGTGCGAAATGCGCCAGCGTGGCAGAAAAAAATCGCGTCGTCGATAACGCGCGACAAAGCCGGCGACCGGCGGATGGTCCTCTTCACCCAGACGGACGATGACGTCACGAAGCGTCGCCACACGCTCGCCATCAAGGTCGAGGATGGGGCGACCCAACACTTGCGACAGATAAAGCATTTTTTGGATTCACGCGCTGCGTGATCGAGCGGAATAATACCATGCGAGTTCGCATGAGCATGACTGTTCGAGAGGCGCACTGAGTTTTCAACTCAAATGGAGTATGTCTTCATTCGCGCGGCGCGAAGTGAAAGAGCCCAGCCCGGCAGTACTTCCTGATCGAGCGTCACAACCAAAGCAGTAGCGGTGATCACTTCGCGGGTTTCCGAAAGTTGTAACGCAGGAGAACGCGCATGGGAATCGCAACGCCGTCGCGCATGGCCGGAAAGAAATGCATCTGCTTGACCGTATCAATCACTGATTGGTCCAAACCGTAACCGGCCCAACGCGCTATCTCGAGGTGGCCGATCTCGCCCCGCGCGTCGATATCTACCAGCACGTCAACGGTCGCTTCAACTTCCGCCACAGCTGCTGAATCAGGGTAGGGCGGTTTCAAGCGACGGTAGGGGCGCGGCGCGCGCGCGTCGGATGAATCTTTATCGTCAGACATGACTTCGATCGCGGTCGGGGTGGTTTCTACCGCGGACGCACGTTCAGCGCTTTCATCTTCCAGGGCGCGCAGGATCGAAACTCGATACCGATTTATATCGCCGATCGTTTGCAGTAAAGCTTTCTCGGCCTCTTCCGCGGCATCGCGCCGCTCGAGTGGCCGCTCCCAGGAAATGAGTCGTCCAGTGCGTGCGCTTACGATAAATATCGACGCATACGATTCAAAATAAGCTGCGCCAGCCGAAGGCGAACGTCGCACCGTTTCGGCTTCGCCGATAATGAAAAAATCGCATCCGATGGCCGCCCCAATGTCGCGCGCTTCTGTGATCGCGAGATTAAGCGAGCCTTGAAATCCGACTCCGCGCGCCGCCGCCATTGCAAGATTCCGATCAATCAAAATGATTCCGTTTGCCGCCGTGTGATCGAGTAACGCTTGCCGAACTTTCTCTGATGCGCGTGTTCCGGTTGGACTGTCGCCAAAATCCAGTACGGCGACGCCTGCTCGCGGCGATGTCTGAGCGTGTGCGAGACCTATAAAGGCGCAGACGCAGGCGATCATGCGAAACGAGCCAAAGGCGGTCAGGCTCAGGAAACGATGCAATTCACTTTTCGGATGTTCCAAGTTTTTCAACCTGATGTGAACGTGGCTGAGGACTTAGCGGACGTCTGGCCATGATACAAACGATAGACCTCGTCTTTTACCTCGGCGGGAAAACAGATTCGATGCAGCTCATAACCACGGCCTAATCCGCGCACAACCTCGCTTACTTCGCTGATCTCGCGAATCGCGGGGCGCGCGTAACCGTCTTCAACATAGATTCGCGTTCGCGGTTCGACGCCATCGGCAGTGTAATACCCATAGTAGGGAACATCGCTTGCGCGATCTTCGATGAAGTAGTATTCAGGCAAGAACCCCGCGGCCTCGACCACGGCCAATGCCGCGGTGAGAAAAGTTTGTCGTTCGCTTAGCGGCATATCCAGATCGATTGCCTTGAACAGTCGGCGATTCACAAACCGTTGGCTGAGATCGCTCAGGATTGGGTCTTTCGATTGTTGCCATTGCTTCATATGAAAGATTACGTCTGAGTCATCCATGCTCAGGTGCTCGGTCGCCGTCAAGGACTTGCGCCGTAACATTTTCTCGAAAGCTGATCCGGCGACACACCAAACTTCTTCGCCTTTGTTCATCAATTCCAGCGAACGACGCAGCGCCGATCGCAATACCGCCTCCGCTGATCGAAGCGTTCGATGAAAGTAGACCTGGCGAAACATGTAATAGCGCGCCTGGAGATATTCTTCGACGGCGTGTACCCCACGCGCCGCTACGTAAATCCGGTCTGCCTGTTCGTCAATGTGAAGTGAATTGATGATCCACTCAAGATCGTATAAGCCATACTTGGCTCCAGTCATCAATGAGTCGCGCAATAAGTAATCCATGCGATCGACGTCCAGTTGTGAGGAGACCAGTTGCGCGAGAGCTGCGGGTTTGAATGTGCCATCGATAATTGAGGCAACCCGATGTGGCATTTCATCAGAGAACGATTTGAGAGTCGCATTCAAGGCGGTCTCTGACGAGGTGACGGCCAGCATTGTTATTTGTTCGTGATGCACGCCGAGCACTTTCTCCATTGCGTGCGAGAAGGGCCCGTGGCCAATGTCATGCAGCAGCGCGGCGGCGCGAGCTGCTGCGCGATCCGCTGGCGCGATTCGATCGCTGAGTTGGTCGAGGACACGCGTCATCAGGTGCAACGCGCCGAGACTGTGGGTGAACCGTGAGTGCTCGGCTCCCTGATAAGTGTAGAGCCCAAGTCCTAGTTGTTTGATACGACGCAACCTTTGAAATTCAGGTGTGTCGATCAATCGAATCATCAACTGTCCCTCGGCGTTGTCGTCACGCAAAGGGATGATGTTGTGGACGGGATCGCGGTAGATTCGTTGCGGCACTTCTTCGGACCTTGTGGTTAATTTGGAGCCGCAGTCTACCACAGCCATTGTTTCGAGCTTCTGCGAGCGAGCGAAACTCAGCGACCCGTTGCGACAAAATCGTGAGGTCCGCTATTTACGGAATTTCGGAATAAAACCGAATTTTCGGATATGCGAGCGCGCTGAAAGAGTTCTAAAGCGGTGTATTTGCGGTACGCGCAGGACCTTTCTCCTATGGCACCCCCGTTGCTTCTAGGAGTGCCAGAATTCGAACGTATCGCGGCCGGTAGAATGAGAGATTTCAGATTTCCAGCCAAAGCTGCCGAGAACAGTCGCGGAAAACAGGAATAATGATTGGCCAACTGCCCCCAGATTGGTTGGAGTGGTTGGCTTTTTAGATTTAATCAAGAAACCATTAGGCGCCTCAACACGAGCGCTATTTACGAAAGGACAGAATGATGAAAAAACTTTTCATGTTCGTTGCCGCCCTGAGCTTGGCGCTTTTTGCTACCAGCGCTTTTGCTCAGAGTACGACGACGGGATCGCTTGAAGGATTGGTCACTGACCCGAATGGCGCGGCTGTTAAGGGCGCCACGGTTACGGCGACAAGTCCTAATTCGATCTCAGCCAAGAACGCGACCACCGGTGATGATGGCCGGTACCAGATTCCGGCGCTACCTCCGGGCACTTACAGAGTGACTATTACCGCAAGTGGCTTCGCCAAATTCGAGTCAGGTGACCTCGGAGTGAATTTGGGCCGCACGTCGACCGCCGACGCGACGTTGCAATTGGGAACGTCGACCAACGTGGTTAACGTAACCTCGGGCGCTGCGGTCGATGCCGCGCAGAACACCACTGGATCGAATATATCCACTGACCAGTTCTCGAACTTCCCGACCCAACGTACAGTGCAGGGTCTCTATAACCTCGCACCGACCGTTACTCGTTCTGGTTTGAGAGATGCCGCCGGTCGCGATCGCGATCCTTCAGTGGCCGGCTCTTCGGGACCAGAAAACAACTACATTCTTGACGGCGTTAACACGACCGACCCCGCTTTCGGCGGAGCCGGTGCGAACCTGCCGTTTGAGTTTGTTCAGGAAGTGGAAATCAAGACTGGTGCTTACGGTGCCGAATACGGCAAAGCGACCGGCGGAATTTTTAACGTTATTACCAAGAGCGGCGGTAACGAATTTCACGGCGACGTGTTTGGCTATGGAACTACCAAAGGCCTGGTCCGCGCCGTCAAGAACTTCCCGTTTACCGGCTCGGCCGCAAATGGCTTTTCCGAGACGGACATTGGTGGCGACATCGGCGGCCCAATCAAGAAGGACAAGCTCTGGTTCTTTGGCGCCTTCAATCCGCAACGCCGCACAAACTTTTATCTGACGCAGACGTTTTTCGGTCCGGCGCAGAACAAAGTCACGATTCCGTTTTATGCGGGCAAGTTGACGTGGGCGCTCAACAGCAAGAATACCTTGACGGGCTCGACGTTCGGCGACTTCACCAAGCAGACGGGGTTCCTGGCAGTTGGCGCGCTGACAAACGTTTCCGGATTCGGTTCGGATCCCACAGCGTTCCAAGCCACCCAGCTAACTGGTGGTCACAATTACACGGTGCGTTTGAACTCAACCATTCGCAACAACTTCATCGCGGAAATCACTGGTGGTCTCCACTACCAGAGAGCGAACACGATTCCGAGCGCGGTTGCTGCACCTCTGATCACCGATAACTTTGCGGTCCTGAGAGGTGGCGCAGTGCTGCCCGTCACGCAGACTGGCGTTGATTCAGGAAGTACTGCAACCGGCTTTGTCGATTTTGTCGATGGCCGCGGAGGCTCACTACAACGCAGCTTCATTCGCGGTCCGGGATTCGGTCTTTATGGAAACCAGAACCGCGACCGCTATGAGATCAACGCCCACATGCAAAACATCGAGGGCAAGCACACAGTCAAGTGGGGCTTTGAATGGTTTAGAGTGAAATACGATATTTCAACCCTTTCCAGCGGCCCAGCAGTAACCTATGCAAACCCGCTCGCAGTTGCCACGACGAATCTGCCGCAAGGCGCAGTAGCAACTAATGGCGTTCGCATCACGAACAATTTCAGTGTTTGCACGGTTCGCGGCAACCAGGTTGTCTGTCCGAGTTCCACAGCCACCGCCCGGCTCGCGAATGCGGGACCGCAGCTTGCTGCCATAGGTCTTACCGGCGGCGCCGTCACGGGTAACATCACCGCGACCGAAGCCTTGAACAATCCGTTCCTGGTGAGAACTACCACTCGTGTCCGCGATTTCGAGCTTAATGCCAATACGTACGACAACGCGGAAGCTTTCTACATTCAGGATGACTACAAGTTCGCGCGTAACTTCCAGTTCAACTTTGGTGTGCGCTGGGATTACGAGCAGACTTATAACGCTGACGGAACCAGCTACATCAAGTTCAATAACTTCTGGGACAACGCAGCGCCCCGTATTGGCCTAACCTGGGATTTTACCGGCAAGGGCAAGGGCAAGCTGTATGCTAATTACGCGACCTTTATCGAAACGCCGATTCCGCTCGACGTGAACGTTCGCGCCGCTGGTGGTAATAGCCAGACAGACAAGAACTTCAACGTGAACCGGTTGAATGCTCCGGCAAATTCGACGATCGCCACGGGCTTCACTCCGGTGAACCTCGGCGCGTCGCCCACCCCGATCGATCCGGGTCTTAAGCCGCCCAGTATCGGTGAATACACAGCCGGTCTGGAATATGAAATCGTTAAGGACCTGGCTCTGGGCGTCAGAGGCGTCTACCGCCATGAGCGAAACGTCGTAGAAGATGGTTCGTTCGATGATGGCAACAACTACTTCCTCTTCAATCCGGGACGGAATGAGCCGGGCACAACTGAGCAACAGGCTTGTGCAGGCAGCACCGATCCCGCCGACCCGCACGCTCCGCGTTGTTTCGGTCGCGCGCAACGTTTCTACCGCGCAGTCGAATTCACGGCTACCAAGCGATTTACTAATAACTATCAGTTCATCGCTTCTTATGTGTTCTCGAGCCTGACGGGTAACTATGAAGGCTTGTTCCGTAACGACAACGGGCAGTCTGATCCGAACATCACTTCGCTGTTCGATCTTCAGAGCCTGCTCGACAACACTTACGGACGTCTGCCGAACGATCGTCCGCACCAGTTCAAGTTCAATGGTAGCTATCGGACTCCGTTTAAGCTTATGGTTAGCGGAAACTTCTACATCCAGTCCGGCAGTCCATTTAACCAACTGATTCCGCACCCGGTGTATGGAAACAACGAAGGGTTTGCGGTTCAGCGCGGTACGGCCATCGTTCCGACTGTGACGGCTACCCAGCCAGGATTCCCGAACACCGTTGAAAGCATCGGCACTAGCCGAACGCCGACAACGATGAACCTGGATCTCGGTCTTTACTATCCGATTAAGATTGGTGAGAAACGCGAACTGCGGTTGACCGGAGACTGGTTCAACGTCTTCAACAGTCAACGTGCGGTGACGTTGGATCAAACCTACTCGATCAATAGCGGTGTCACGGGCGTCGCGCCGGTGCTCAATCCGTTCTATGGATCGGCGTTACTGATTCAAGCGCCATCGGCATTCAGATTCGGCGCCAAGTTCACCTTCTAAAATCTCAATAGCCTCCGTCCAAACGGACGGTTGATATTGACCCGGACGGGGAGAGGCGACAAGAATTACGTCTCTCCCCTTTTTCTTTTATTTCCCTTGACATTTATATCCTCAAGCGTTTGAAATGCTCAGGCTGTTTTTCAAGTGAGGTTTCTAATGTTTTCTTTTCCCGCTCGGCTTTTACGGCGCCTTAATACAAATCGAGAGTCCGTCGTTCTGTTGATGTTGCTTTGCTTACCCGCAGGCGTGGTGGCACAAGGCAGCGGCAGGGAGTCAACCGGCACCGGCGGCAATCACGTCATTCAGGGAAAAATATTCTTTCCTTCGGGTCGCCGGGCAGAGGGCAACATCCAGGTGAAATTGCAGAGCTTTGGCGCTGGCGAGGTTTCAACGATTGCCGATTCCAGCGGCTCGTTTACTTTTACTTCGCTTGCGCCCGGCAATTACACGGTCGTCATCAACGCGGGAGATGAATACGAGATTGCGAATGAAGGCGTCACTATCGACAGTGACCTGAATATCTCGCGATCAGGTATTTCGCTTAACTCCGGTACCCGGCGATATACGGTCATGGTGACGCTGCAAGTCAAAGCGTCAAATCACACCAAGGCGTCGGTGGTGAATGCGACGCTCGCCGAAGTTCCGCCAGAGGCGCGCGCTAGTTACGAAAAGGCATTACAACTTGCAAAGTCTGGTGAGTCAGCCAGGGCGATCGAGAATCTTAAAACTGCTTTGTCTCTCTATCCGAAATTTCCGCTGGCCTTGAACGAACTTGGCGTGCAGTATCTGAAGATCGGACAGGCTAATAACGCGGTTGAGCCGCTACGCTCTGCGACCTTGCTTAGCCCGGATGCCGCTACTCCGAAACTGAATTTGGGGATCGCTTTGCTGGAGACACAACGATACAACGAGTCCGAGACTCAACTTCGCAATGCCTTACGAATAACGGCGACCCCGACCAGCCACATGTATTTGGGATTGACCTTATCTCATCTGCAAAACAACGCAGAAGCAGAAAAAGAGTTAAAGGCCGCCATCGAGACAAGCGGAGATCAACTGACGATTGCGCACTATTATCTTGGCGGGCTCTATTGGAAAATGGACGATTATCATCGCGCCGTCGATGAGTTGGAAACTTATCTGCGCTTGACGCCCGACGCACCGGACGCTGAACGCGTGCGCGGCACGATCAAACAATTGCGCTCGAAGTCCTGACGCCGCGCGCCTTCGCAAAAAACTCTACTTCGCGGTAGATTGTCTCGGAAAGGATCGAGCAGTTTATGACTATTTCTATCAATCAATCTCTCGTTAAGAATTTCATCAGCTTGTGCGGCCTGCTTCTCGCAATCACCAGTGTCGCCAATGCGCAGGCTTTAGGCAGTAATCGTGGACCGGTCGGCGGTGAAGGCAGTAACACGATTCAAGGACGCGTCTATTTCCCATCGGGAGACCAGAGAGGGAAGGCCATCAAGTTACACCTGGAGACTAACCTCGCGATCTCCAACCAAACCGCAATCACCGATCAGGACGGCGTTTTCAGATTTAACAGTCTTCCTCCGGGAACATACACGGTGGTGGTCGAGGGTGGAAAGGAATACGAGAACAGCCGGGAAACAGTCACGATTGAGCCAATCGGCTCAAGCAGAGTTTCGCAGGTAAACATCCAGTTGCGGCCTAAGGTTGATGCTGCAAACGCGGTCTTCGCCGGAGTTCCTAAACCGGCGTTGGAGGCTTATCAAAAGGGCACGACGGCGGCGCAGAAGGGAGATTCGAAAGCGGCAGTTGAATTCTTGAACCAGGCCGTTACTGCCGCGCCCAACTTTGAACTGGCTTTGAACGATCTCGGCACCCAATATCTCAAACTGCTTCAATGGGGCAAGGCCGAGGATGCTTTTAACGCTCTCGTCAAACTCAAACCGGCCGACGCCGCCGCTCAATTAAATCTCGGCATTGCACTTTACAATGAGGGTTCTGATCTCATGGGTCAGCAAAAGTTCGAGGACGCTGAAAAGAAATTCAACGGGTCCGAGACGCACCTGCGAGAGGCGATTCGATTGAAGCTTCCCGGCCCGTCGGCTCACTATTACCTCGGAATGATGCTGATCAAATTCAAGGCTTATGAAGAGGCGCAAAAAGAGTTGGAGCTGGCAATCAGCAACGGTGGCGAGAACCTGGCTCTGGCTCATAGGTCCCTGGGCGGCGTGTACCTAAGTACCCATAAGAATAAAGAGGCAGCCGACGAGTTAGAGAAGTATCTTAAGCTTGAGCCGAAGGCGCCCGACGCCGAAAAAATCAAAGCTTCAATCAAAGAGCTAAGAAGCAAACAATAGTTCAAGTGGTGAAAATCAAATCGTCATTCGAATGCGGTTTGCTGGCATTGTGTGTGCTGGTTCTAGCTGCGCCAATATCCGCCCAAACCAAGCCGCAGAAACCTGCTGAAGAACAGGACGACGTCATTCGCGTCAGCACTGAGTTGGTGCAGACTGACGTCATGGTCTTTGATAAGAAAGGCCATTTTGTCGATGGGCTAAAAGGCGATCAGTTTGCGCTCAAAGTCGATAACAAACCGACTTCCATCTCGTTCTTTGAACGCGTCACCTCCGGTAAAGAGAGCACGACGCGTAACCCCGGCGCCACCCCATCAGCATCAAGTTCGGGCGCCATGATTGTCCGTGGAAGGACAGTGATCTTCTTCGTCGACGATCTTCATCTCGCGCCCGACAGCCTGGTACGCACGCGAAAGGCCTTACTCGAATTTATCGAACGCGGTATGACTGAGAAGGACCAAGTCGCGATCACCTCTTCGAGCGGTCAGATCGGTTTCCTTCAGCAATTCACTGACGATAAGGTTGCTTTGCAGTCTGCCGTCGCGCGGCTCAACTATCGAGCGAACACCAAAATGGATATGGACAGTCCTCCCATGTCCGAATACATCGCTTCGAAAATTCGCGACGGCGATCAACAAACCATCAATTACTACGTGAAGGAATTAGAGAAACAGAATTGCTTCAGGCCTCCAGGCGGCGGCGGAATGATATGCATGATGACTCCGCAGGGAATGGTCGCGGCCGTTAGGATGCGGGCGCAGGAAATGACTGTGATGGCCGCGCCCGATACGGACAACACGCTGATCATGCTCGAGGGATTAATGCGGACTGCGGGGCAATTGCCGGGACGGAAACTCGTCTTCATGATCTCGGACGGGTTTTATTTGAATGATCGCAAGTCTGGCTCTCTCGGTCGCATTAAGCGAATAACCGACGCCGCCGGTAAAGCTGGCGTTGTCATCTACACTCTCGACGCGCGGGGAATCATCGGCGATTCACTTGGTGTAACCAACAACCGGCCCATTGATTCTGAAGGACAGACGGCGGGCTCCACTATCGGTGAAATCGCGGCTTCACAGGATGGACTGAACGCACTGGCCGGTGACACGGGAGGCAAAGCTTTCCGCAATACGAATGCTCCAATGTCCGAATGGGTTGATAAGGTCTTGGATGAAACGGCGAATTATTATCTGGTTGCCTGGCGTCCTGATACCGAAGAGCAGAAGCGGGGAAAGTTTAATCACATCGAGGCGAGCGTAATCGGCCGTCCCGACCTGACCGTGCGCTTGCGTTCGGCGTATTTCAAATCCGCGCCCTTGCCGTTTTTGTCCGTCAAAAGGAAGACCGAAAAAGATCCGACTAAGGCGCGTGAAGACGACATGCGCACAGTCATTGATGCTCCAGTTAACCAAACTCAGATACCGACCAAGCTCGGACTCTTCCTGGCTCAGATGCCCGGAGTCGGAACACAAGTCATCGCGTCCGTCGAAATCAATCGCGAAGCTTTGTCGTTTGATCTCAAAGACGGCAAGCAGTCTGCAGATCTGGATATTGGCGGAATTTTCTACGACGACAAAGGGAAACCGGTTAACAGCTTTGTGGGGCGCCTGCGCATCTTTCCGGTTCCTGAAGATGCTCCGCCGGAAAAACGAAAGCAGGCGATCTATGCTTTCCGCGCGTGGTTGCCGCCGGGCTTATATCAAGTGCGCGTCGGCATTCGCGATCTTAACAGCGGTCGACTCGGCAGTGCGATGCAATTTATCCAGGTTCCGAAGGTCGCGGGTCGTTAGTTAATCTTTGACAGGATCAACCAGCCTCACCTGATTATTTGGTGAGGCCTTGTTTTGGGCAATAGAGGTAGTTGACCCGCCAACTGAACCTTTTCGGCTTAGCACCCATAAGAATAAAGAAGCAGCCGATGAGTTAGAGAAGTATCTTAAGCTTGAGCCGAAGGCGCCCGACGCCGAAAAGATTAAGACCATCATTAAAGAATTGCGAAAGCAGTGACCGGGGCCATGAAACTCAGATCATTAACATACCATCGCGCTTTGGTGTTTTCATGCGCGCTGCTGTTTGCCCCGGCCATATCCGCTCAAACCCAGCCGCAGAAACCTGCTGGACAGGACGACGTTATTCGCGTCAACACTGAGTTGGTGCAGACTGACGTCATGGTCTTTGACAAGAAGGGCCATTTTGTCGAGGGGCTTAAAGGCGATCAGTTCGAGCTGAAGATTAACGGCAAGCAGACGCCCGTTTCGTTTTTTGAACGAGTTACTTCGGATCGTCTGGCGAATGAAAAAGCGTCGAGCTCGTCTAATACCGAGAATGCAGCTAAATCCAAGGGCGGCGCTACCTCAACAATTGTGCGCGGGCGCACGATCATCTTTTTCATCGACGATCTGCATCTCGCTCCGACAAGTATCAATCGCACCCGCAAAGCTTTGCTCGATTTCATCGATCGTGGTATGGACGACAACGATCTGGTAGCGATCGTCTCATCCAGCGGCCAGATTGGTTTTCTCCAGCAACTTACCACTGACAGGTTCGCTTTGCGTTCGGCTGTGGCTCGGCTCAATTATCGCTCGGGTCCGGGCAAACAGGACATGTTATCGCCTCCGATGTCCGAATACATCGCGACGAAAATACGCGAAGGCGACGAAGCCACGATTAGCATGTACGTGTCGGAAATCATGAGACGGGAGTGTTCGCGTCCGACGCCGGGTTCGGCTTTCACGTGCACCATGTCGCCGCAGGTAATGCGGCAGATGGTGGTCGAGCGGGCGCAGATGATCACGACGCAAACTGCGCCAGACACTGTTAATACACTGGCATTGCTCGAAGGATTGATGCGCACCGCCGGGCAGCTTCCGGGGCGCAAGCTCGTCTTTTTGATTTCCGACGGATTTTACTTGAGCGAGCGTACTATGGCCTCGCGTGAGAAGGTACGAAGAGTAACCGATGCGGCCGGTCGCGCCGGAGTCGTGATTTACACCCTGGACGCACGCGGCCTGATGGGCGAAACGCTCGATGTGAGTAACGATCGGCCGATGGATGGCGCAGGCTTCACCACTGGATTGACCGGTGAACATATTGCCGCTTCCCAGGATGGACTGAACGCGTTGGCAGGCGACACTGGCGGCCGCGCGTTTCGTAACACGAATGGACCAATGGCTGAGTGGGTGGGAAAAATGCTCGACGAAACCGCGAATTATTATCTGCTGGCCTGGCGTCCTGATACCGAAGAGCAGAAGCGGGGGAAATTCAATCACATCGAGGCGAGCATAATCGGCCGCCCCGAGCTCACCGTGCGTTTGCGCACGTCGTATTTCAAATCGGCGCCCTTACCGATCTTGTCTGTAAAAAGGAAACCCGAAAAAGATCCGACTAAAGCGCGCGAGGACGACATGCGCTTAGTCATCGATGCACCGGTTACCCAAACTCAGATACCGACCAAGCTCCAGCTGATGCTGGCCCAGATGCCCGGCGTGGGTACGCAAGTCGTAGCCTCCGTTGCAATCGATCGTGAAGCTTTGTCCTTCGATCTAAAGGATGGCAAAGAGTCTGTCGATCTGGATATGGGCGGGATTTTCTACGACGACAAAGGCAAACCGGTTAACAGCTTTGTTGGGCGATTGCGCGTCTTTCCGATCCCTCAAGATGCGCCGCCGGAAAAACGCCAGCAAGCCATCTACGCTTTTCGTGCGTGGTTGCCGCCGGGCTTATATCAAGTGCGCCTCGGAATTCGCGATCTTAACAGCGGTCGTCTTGGCAGTGCGATGCAATGGATCGAGGTCCCGAAGGTCGCGGGTCACTAATATTTTCTGACAGGATTAACAGGATTGGATCAGTTGTCAATCATGTAAATCCTGTCGCTTTTTGAGTTTTAGTGCGGATTGAGTTCGAGCAGGTGGCCCATCTTTTCTTTCTTTGTGCGCAGGTATCTCTCGGCGGGCGCTGACGACTCAACTTCTATCGAAACACGCTCAACGATCTCAAGCCCCGCGTCCTTCAACGCCTGCAGCTTGCCAGGGTTGTTAGAGATCACCTTGACTTTGCATAACCCCAGATCGAACAACACCTCAGCGCATTGGCGGTAGTCTCGCGAATCAACCGGCAAATCCAGACGCTCGTTTGCCTCGACGGTGTCGGCGCCTTCGTCCTGAAGCGCATAAGCGCGAATCTTGTTCAGGATTCCGATCCCGCGCCCCTCTTGTTGTTGATAGACCACCGCGCCGCGCCCTTCCTCCTGAATCATTTCGAGCGTGCGATGAAGTTGCGCGCCGCAATCGCATTTCGTGGATGCAAAAACGTCTCCGGTCAGACATTGCGAATGAATACGGACCAGCGTGGGTACATCAGGACGCAACTCGCCAATGTAAAGAACGACAAACTCTTCGTCGCTCGTCAGCGAGCGATAACCGGCGATCTGGAAGTCGCCCCATTCGGTCGGCAACTTGGCCTCGGCCACTCGCTGTACCGACAGAGTAGCTGGGGAATTTGGACAAACAAACTTTTCAACTGGAACCTGTTTGACAGTGCAACCCATAGGAATCCCCTCAGATTAGCTGCGCGACGGGCGCGCGATTACTTCAAACCGCAATTGATCGATTGCAGGAATTATAGGAGCAGACGGACGCCTACCACAAGCAGCAGCTCTCTTTAGGCGCGGCGAACTGTTGCCGTGTCATCAAGTTGCGGGATAAGATACGCGGCTGTTTCATCTTTACCCGGCTAACCTCGAAGTTGCGTGACCAGCGATGGCAGACAACTCTGACGACACGTCCCTGAGCAAGGAAGAGAACGAAATCGACACGTTCTCCGGTCAATACCAGCGCCGCAGCGATCGCCGGCCGGCCCTGGTTTTTTTGCGCGGAGAATTGTTGGCTGTGCAAATTCCGCTCGAGCGCGAGGAGGTAACCCTCGGTCGCGCGCTGGACGCGGACATTCGAATTAACGATTCAAGGGCATCGCGGCTGCACGCGCGCATCACTACTGAGCTGCACGAGACCAGTGGTGAGATGTGCTACCGGTTAAGCGATCTTGATTCAACCAATGGCACGATTCTAAATGGGATTCGCATTAACTCCGCGTTTCTCGAGGACGGCGACAAATTCGAAATAGGCGATCAGTTGATCCGCTTCGAAATGCTCGACGAAATCGACCGTGAGTTTCAGCAGCAGATTCATCGCTTGTTGGTTCATGATGAACTGACCGGACTATTGACCGGCAAGTCGTTTTTTTCAGAGCTGCGTCGCGAAGCTGCGCGAGCGGAAGCCGAAAACATGCCGTTCTGCGTGCTGATGATGGACCTTGATCATTTTAAAGAAGTCAACGACACTTACGGCCATCTGGTTGGCAGCGAAACGTTGGAGGACGTCGGGGCGGTAATTAGAAAAGCGCTGCGCGCGGGTGACGTGGGTGCGCGATTTGGGGGCGAGGAATTTGCAGCGTTCCTGCTTGACGCTGATTATGCGCAGGGGCTGATTGCCGCTGAGCGCGTGCGATACGCCATTGAGAAGCATGATTTTCCCGCAATGCGTCGTAGCGGGGGCGCCGATCCGATTCGGACTCATCACATCACGATCAGTATTGGCGTCGCATCATATCCTGACGATGGGCGCGATCCGATTCAACTGGTCGAAATGGCTGATTCCGCGCTCTACCGCGCGAAGCGGAGCGGCCGCAATCAAGTGTGCGCGTACCGGCCGGCGGTGACCACTGAAGTATTGCGGCTGCGTCCACGAGTTTAGTATCGGCTTTGACTGGGAAGCTCAATGCGATTTGTACTCTACATAACAATCGTCGGCGTTTTGCTTGTGGCCGCGTGCCGGTCGAGTGACAACGGTTCACCGGCGAATCAAAATTTGGCCGCAGCGAATACCCCGACGCCAGGTGTGGTTGCGACCCCCGTTCATTCGAAAATCGATGCCTGTGCCTTGCTTAACTCTGATGATCTCAAAGCCGTGCAAGGCGAGGCGTACAAAGATGCGCAACGATCAGATCGCCTCGATGGCACCTTCATTGTCGCCCAGTGTTACTACGCGATGCCGACGACGGCAAACTCCGTAGTCTTAAACGTAACGACGGCAAAGGACGAGGCAGGCGGGCAAACTCCAAAAGCGTTTTGGGAGCAGATCTTCGGCGGCAACGAAGAAAAGGAACGCGCAGGAAAAGGCGATCGCGATCGAGAGAGAGACAAGCAGAAGGACAAGGCTAAGCCGGGCGAGCGCGGCGCAGAAGGTGAAGAAAAAGAAGCCGCACGGCCTGAACGAGTCAAGGGTTTGGGTGACGAAGCGTTCTGGGCCGCGAGCCCTGTCGGCGGTGCTATATACGTGCTGAAGAAAGATCTGTTCTTTCGGATTAGCGTTGGCGGCGCGGGCGACCAAAAGACAAAATTGAATAAGTCAAAGTTACTGGCGCAGAAAGTGTTGACGAAGCTGTGAGTGTTGTCACGCTGATGGCGTGAAAGCAGGTAGCCAGCCGGCACACTGGAAGCGGGTCAAATACAAAAGGAGAACCACTGTGAAGAGTCCAATCGCAACTTTCATCATCGTGCTTTGCGCCGTCGCGGCCCTGGCCCAACAACCGAGTGAGCAACGCGCGGCTCTTACTGACGCCGCCATCGCGCTTGACACGAAATCAGCGCCGGCGCTGGAAGGACGTCTGCGAACGCAAGTGCTGAACGGGTCAGATGATTCGCCGGTTACGAACGTAAAGATCGCGGTCAAGAATGTGACACCAAGCTTTTACACTTACGTTAGCGGCTGGGCCACCTTCTATGATTCGAACGCGGTACGATGCGGTGAAGGATTATTCAAGCTGGACGCACTGGCCCCGCAGGAGTCTGCTGAAGTCGACACGCCCGGTCTGCGGCTGCGTTGTGCGCCCTCCACCTGGCGCATTGTCGCGACAAATCTGATGACGCGCACCGCCGACATGCAATTGGTGGCGCCGCCGTCACCAGCTCCCGTCGAAGCGGTTGTGGAAAAGCCGGCGCCGGTAAATTTCATCATCAGCATTGACGGCGAACAGCATCCGATTCAGGTAAACAACCCGATTGTGTTGAAGCTGGGGAATCGCAGTCGAAAGATTGTATTGCGTCCGGTGCCGTAAGCCGTACGGGCAGAGTCTCCCGATGATTCCTTATTCACACGTCGCTGAAGAGAGGTGTGAATGAGATTGACTTGACTCTGTCGATCCGACCTCAAAGCGCTCGGCACATTTCGTTTGGTGACCAGGGAGTAGCCATCGCACGTTGATATGCCGCTTTGATCTCGTTTGCATTCCAGTCCTTGCGCATCCAGCTCTTTCCGTCGGCGAACTCTACTCGATTGATGACTGCCTTTTCCTGACCCGGAGTTGCGGTGGTCGCGAGACTTGCAGCGCTAATCGCATCGCTTGGACCGAACAAACTGAAAGCCTGTATATCCTTGTCTTTGTCGGGCTTGATATTGACGCCGCAAAGGAATTGCCGGCGCGTCATGTTTCCCGAATTCGCCGTGTCGACAAATTGATATTCCCAAAAAATGACTTCGATGACCTGCTTGCTCGCATTATGGATTTTGGCCTGGTACACAAACGAGTCGACCGATTGGGCGGGTGACTTCTGCGCGGATTGCACACTCTTTTCCAAAGCAGCACTGCGGCCATCGGCCGTATCCAGGTTCGGATCACGAGCGCCGGCGGGATCATTACTACGGGCGTTGCGCTCTAAATTCTTGTTGTCCTGGATCATGGCGCGCGCCGGAGCAACTCTTTCCGGCGTCTGCGAATCGACCGTCTGGTGGCTCTTCGACCACTTAAAACTTAGTACGGTGATCTGACTTCCGTCCGAGGTTGGGATTTGGACGATGCGATCCGGAAAGGCCAGCATCGCGAGCAGTGGAAGCAACAAAAGAGTTTTCATCGCGTTCTCCTCGTTTGGATTTCGCAACTACGGAAACGTGGCGGGATTGTCCCTCTTTGCGGCCTCATCATCAAGTATTACCGACCTTCAACAGACGTAATCTCTCTAAGCGCCTCGTGGTAAGCTGAGCGAAATGTCAGACGCTTCTGAAGAAGTCATGCCGACGGTGCCGCTCGACGGCTCGAACGCGCCAGCTGCGAGTCTTTGGAGCGCGATCCGCGAAGCGCTGCACGGCAGTCATCGGGATTACACGGTCGGACCCATCGGACGATCAATTATTCTCCTCGCCATACCGATGGTCCTCGAGATGTGTATGGAGAGCATCTTTGCGGTCGTCGACATCAAGTGGGTTTCTTATCTGGGACCGGATGCGATGGCCACAGTTGGTTTGACTGAGTCTCTGCTGACTTTGATTTACGCCATCGCGATTGGCTTGAGCATCGGTGCGACGGCGATGGTCGCGCGGCGCATCGGCGAGCACGACCGTGACGGGGCTGCGCGCGCAGCTATGCAGTCGGTGTTTTTGGGATTGATCGTGGCGATCGTCATTGCGCTAATCGGCGCGCCGCTTGCCCCGAAACTGCTGAGGGTGATGGGCGCCGCGCCAGTGGTCGTCGAGCATGGCGTCTGGTTTACGCGCATCATGCTTGGCTGTAACGCGACGGTGGTCATGCTGTTTATGATCAATGCGATCTTTCGCGGAGCGGGCGATGCTGCGATTGCCATGCGCGTGTTGTGGTTGGCGAACGCCCTCAACATCGTGCTGGGGCCGTGTTTCATTTTCGGTTTGGGGCCTTTTCCGAAACTCGGGATCGCCGGCGCGGCGGTGGCGACGAATATCGGGCGTGGCACCGGAGCGATCTACGCGTTTAGTCGCCTGATTCGGAAAGGCGGGCGCTTTGAAATTACACGGCGTCATTTTCGGATGGAAACGGAGATCATGCGCCGCCTCCTGAAGTTGTCCGGCACGGGAACGTTCCAGGTTTTCATTGGCATGGCGAGTTGGATAGGGCTCGTGCGCACGATCTCAACGTTCGGCACGGACGCTTTGGCCGGCTATGTCGTCGGCATTCGGGTGATCCTGTTTGCGTTGTTGCCATCGTGGGGAATGTCGAACGCGGCGGCTACGATGGTGGGCCAGGCGCTGGGCGCGAAAAAGCCCGAGCGCGCGGAACGGGCAGTCTGGCGCGCCGGATTTTACAACATGATCTTTCTCGGTTGCGTTGGACTTGTCTTCGTCGTCTTCGCGCGGCAAATCATCTGGCTGTTCACCAATGATCCGGCGGTGATGCCTTACGGGGTGGACTGCTTGCGCATCGTAGCCTGCGGCTTTCTGTTCTATGCCTACGGGATGGTGCTGACGCAATCATTCAACGGTGCGGGTGACACATGGACACCAACAATCATCAATCTGTTTGTGTTCTGGTTATGGGAGCTACCGCTGGCGTACGTGCTGGCGATAGTCTTTCACTTCGGCCCGCGCGGAGTCTTTCTAGCGATCACGATCGCGTTCTCAACCCTGGCGGTCATCAGCGCAATCTTCTTCAGAAGAGGGAAGTGGAAGATGAAGGTTGTGTAGGACGGATGCGTTGAGTATTCACGTTGGCAAGGCTTACGGCACCCCGCCGCACGACGTGTTCATTGTTTGCAACAGCACCTCACTCAGCTTTTTCAGATCCGTGGGAAGTTGATCGCGAGTGTTGTCGTACCACTGTACGCTGAACATCTCTTTATTATCAGTTCCGGTTGTTAACTCCAGCTTGTACTGAAACGCATCCGGCGCCGCGACATCTAATCCCGGCTTGTTCCAATTCTTAGGACTAAGTTCAGCGACCGCATCGCTGATTGGTTTGAACCGAAACGCAGGCAAGCCACCCACCACACCCTTGCGCACGTCCTGCCGGTTGGTTTGTGAGCAGCTATACTTGCCGTCGCTGTTTACCGATATGTTTCCTCGGCCGAGACCAGCGAACCCTCCAGAGGTGGTGAGTTGCAGGGACCAGGGAGGCTGGACACCTTTGGGCACAGCCGGAGACTGTTTTGAGCAAGAGCCCGCCAGTATCAATACGAGCGTCAAGCTGGTAAAGAGTAAGCCGGGCATGCGTGCAACTATACTCTGGTGAAGAATCTCGCGCACGCTTTCGACGCGACGGTAGTGCCCTAATTCGGGCAATAATATTTTCACTGATCAGACGTGATTATCTTTGTGACTTCTTTGGGATACGTGGCTTTTAGCTTTCTCAACGCGTCTTTGATAACCCATGCGGTATCGGCATTCTTTCCCTTTGCCCAATCACCGCAAACCTTCAAGACAAACTCCGGGTGATAATTCCCCGCATTCCTGAGCACGTTAGCAACGGACTTCTTGACGTACAGATTTGGGTCGGCCTTGAGCTTTGCGATGACAGGTAATACAAGCTCTGGCTGCTTGCGGGCGACATCTCTCAAGCCCTCGCTGGCCGTTCTTCTAACGTTTGGGTTCGAGTTGTCAGCCCAGCCGATCATCTCCGCGACAATCTCATCCGGCCTTTTCTTGCTCGCTTCTACAAGGAGACTGGCCGCAACTTCTCGCTCTTTCCAGTCTTCGCTAGTCGCAAGTTTCAGGATCGCGGGAAAAGACTTCTGCGGGTTTTGGCGAACCTGAGTCAGAAGGTCGCTTACGTCAGACACTTTGGTGATCGCCACTAGATGCCCCACTTGCCGACAACGAGACCGATGATGGTTCCGCCGACAGCGCCAAGAATTAGGATCGGGGCAAAGGCTTTGGTAATGATTGCATCTGGCAAGCTTAATAGGACGCCGAAGATAAGACCTTGCGCCCATGACGGTACGGGGAGATGCGTTGCACCTATGACAAAGCCGATAGCGAAGCGATTGAGAAACGCGCCCAGCAACGCTGCCCTCTTATCGGGGAACGACAAGGGAATCATTGTCGCGGCCGAGAGTGTGCCATAAACGACACCGCAGACTGTGCCAAGCAGGATTCGAGACATGGGTGCTGCTTATATCATTGATCTAAACGGGGGGACAATGGCGCGACGGACATTACCGTGCCACAGAAACGGCTCTCGCTTTTCAAATTAGGGGACCATCGATGCGACGGCCAGGATTCTAGCGAATCGATCTGATCTCCGTTAGAATCCCGACATTCCAATGAGCCCGCTATCTCCCGGCACCAGACTCGGCCGCTATGAAATCCGCTCAAAGATTGGTGAAGGCGGAATGGGTGAAGTGTATCTGGCGGAAGATACCCAGCTTCATCGCAGCGTCGCGCTGAAAGTTCTGCCGCCGGATGTGGCCGCGAGGGAATCGAGGAGGCTTTGAAAGCCGAAAAGATGTCGCCGGTAGGCGAGGCGATCGGTTGGCGCGCGCAGGAATACGCGTCGTGCGGGCGCAAAGCCGAAGCGTTAAAGGTGATGATGAGTTAATGGAGCTGTCAAAGGATCATTACGTTTCGCCGCACTGGTTTGCGGCGACGCAGGCGAGTCTGGGCAACAAAGATGAAGCGTTTAAGTGGCTCGACCGCACGATTGACCTTTGCTTTGGCCCAATGATCTATCTGAAGGTGAATCCGATTTGGGATTCGCTGCGTTCAGATCCACGCTTTGCTGAACGGTTGCGGCGGGTTGGCCTTGAGCCTTGATGGGAATGCAATCGCAAAACTTTGTCACGTTCGAAGCAATTCAAAATCAGGTCCCTGGAAAAGTGAACAACTATGGCGCTTATTGGAGCGAATGAACTCAAACGTAAATTGCTGATCGCGGTTGAAGGGCAGCCTTACCTTGTCCTCGACGTTTTCTTTGCTTCGCCGACAGCGCGAGGCGGTGCCACGATGGTGCGCACCCGTCTGCGTCACGTGTTGACGAACGCTGTCATGGAAAAGAGTTTCCGTTCGAGTGAGAAGTTTGAAGAGCCGGATATCGAGACGGTGCCCGCGTCATTTCTTTACAACGATGCCGAAGGATGCCATTTCATGGATGAGAAAAGCTTTGAGCAGTTTGTTTTCTCAAATGAAAACGTCGGCAGCGATCGCGGCTATCTCAAGGACGGCGTGTCGCTCCAGGTTTTGAAATACAACGGCGAGCCGGTCTCGCTGCAGCTCCCTCAGTACGTCGAACTCGCAGTCACTTCAACGGAACTGGGCCTGCGCGGCGACACCGCGGCCGGTGGCGCAACCAAACAAGCGACGCTCGAAACCGGACTCGTGGTGCGCGTACCTCTTTTCATTAAGGAAGGCGAAGTCGTGCGCGTGAGCACGCAGACGGGCGAAGTTGCGGGCAGGGCTTAGTTGGGCTCGAGTGTCGATGAAAATGTAACGCTCTAAAACCTCACGTGTTCTTCGGGCGCGCCTTTCTTGCAATCCGTGCACGCCTCGGCTGAGTCGTAATACTTCTCGTCAAATTCCACCAAAGACTTTATCGGCACGCCGGCGATCGAATCCGGTGCTGAGGTGAAGCGGACAATCGCGCCGCAACCGATAATCGGCGCCCCCAGAGCGCGCACCAGCTCGACAGTCTCTTCGATCGCATGGCCGCTGCGAATGATGTCATCGACGATGATGCAGGGATTGATCTCGCCCTGGTTGACGTACTGACGGAAAGCGCGTTTTCCGTTTTCCTGCTCGGCCCAATAAATCTGTTCGGCATTGAGGGCGTCGCGGACTCCGAAAGCGACGGGGATTCCGCCTGAGGCGGGACTGATGATGGAAATTTTTGGCAATTGACTGGCGATATCGCGTTCGACGCGAAATTTGCGGCTGAGCGCGACCGCCAGGACCCGGGCTGTATCGTAATAGCGAAAGGCGAGCGGCATCTGAAAATAATGGGCCGTGTGTTTGCCGTTCGGATAGACGAAATGACCCTCGCGAAACGCGCCGGTGCGTGTCAGGATCTTCATGATCTCTTCAGATGACGGAATCAATTGCACGCCTTGTGCTGGCATAGAGTCTCCTTCAATTCGTGAATGGTGAATCGTAAATCGTAAATAGGAAGATCGCCGTAGCAATCCATTTACGATTTACCATTCACAATTTACGAAATCGCCGCGTAGCATAGCACCATTGTCAGGACTTTTCATTGAGCAACATCGCTCTTTCGATCAAACGCCGCTGATCATTTGAGAGATCGGACGGCAGTTGATCCAGCGCGAACCACTGTGCGCTCTTTATCTCGAAACTCGATGGTTTGGGCTCGCCAATCACCCGTGCGCGGAAATATATCTCGACTTGCTTCAACGTCCCCAGCGTCCTGCAAAAGATCATTTTCACATCTTCGATCTCAACATCAATTTCTTCGCGCAATTCCCGGCGCAGGGCTGCTTCGGGGTTTTCCGCCGTGCTGATGAACCCGCCGGGAACTCCCCATCCTTCATCTGCGCGGAACACGTGTTCGAGTAGAAGAATGCGCTCGTTATCATCGAAAAGCATTGCGGCCACGGTTACGGTGAAGCGACGTTGGCCAAATCGAGCGAGATGGCGCCGCATGATCGCGGGTAACCGACGCCAAATTGCGCCAATGAAATTCCAGAACATCTGAAAGCGAGCATACCACGCTCACGTTCATGAGTGGAGAGTGAGGTGGCACGCGCATCCTGCGCGTGGTTTCACGGGCGGGACGCCCGTGCCATTTTTCAAAACCGCACCACGCCGTTAGGCCACACGACATTGACGTGACCGCGCTGACTCTTTAAGATTCCCGACGGATTCCTTTAAAGACAATGTCTGCAAACGCCGCCGAAGTCATCTCAGGATCGGGTCCGCCGCCGGCAGTCCCCAAGCGCATCACTAATGCGCAGACTGTCTGCAACCAGCGAAACGAAAAGAACAAACTTTGTAATGGACATCTGAAGCAGTTGAAGACTGCCGGAGAATCCGCCGAGGTGCATTTGCGTGGCGACGATGTGCTATTCAAATGCCACATATGCGGAACTCTGTATATGGGACCGCCGCTGGGCCATGTGCGCGACCCGGACAAACAAAAACGTTTTGTCGAAGCTGAACTCTCGGCGCTCTTGCAAGCGGCCGGCGGCACGCTGCCGGTGATCAAGAAAAATGACAAGGGCGTGTACGTAATGGTCGAGTCCGCGGATGGCGCACCCGCGCATGGCGCGGCCGCGAAACCGGCAGCGCCGGCCGCGGTGACTCAAAAGGTAGCGGCGCCGGCTGCCCAGGCAGCTTTGGTCGCAGAGAAGGCGATGACTCCGCCTGCGCCGAAGGCCGCGGCTGAACCGAATCGTCAGCTGAATCGTCGTTCAACTTACGCAGGCGTGGTGGACGTTGGCCCGACGGCCGGCGAAACGAAAGAACAAAAGATCGCGCGTTTGCAGAAAGTCGTGGCAGGAGCAAAGCAGCGCTCAGAAGAAGGTGGCGCCGATCACGCAACCGTCACTGTGGTTGATTCGTCCCCGAGCGCCGATGCGCACCGGCCGGCCGCGGAAGCACAAGCCGCAACCGGCGCAGCTTCGGCGGCGCCGTTGAGTGAAGCGGCCGCAACTGCTTCACCCGTCGCGGGCGCCGAGACTCCGGCAGATCTGGCGCCGGACAGTGTGGCCGCGACCACGACGCCCACACCAACTACTTCGCATGCCGCGGCCGGAGAACCCAACCGATCTTTGTTTAAGCGATCGACTTACGCCGGTGTGGTTGATACAGGCCCGGTGGCGGGCGAGACGCATGAGGAAAAGATTGCGCGGTTGACCGCAGTCGCCGCCGGCGCCAAGCAACGCTCTGAGGAATCAGGTTAGAATAGAAGTGCATGGGTAAATGGTTCAAAGACGCGACTGATCGAGCGAGGTTTCAAATGCGGCGGCAAAGCCGCACTTTTTTTGTTTACTTGTTTGTCATTTGTCTGGTCGTGGCCTGCTGCGGTTGCAATGCAAGTGTGCGGCGTAGTGGAATTCCCGGGGGTGCGCAGACGGCATTGGATACGGCGATTGAAGACATTGACGCAGGCCGGTACGATAAACTTTATCAGGAAGCGTCCGATGAATGGCGAGCTCAATCTTCGGTGGAAGATTCGAAAGCAACATTTCAAACGTTGCGCGAGAGGCTTGGCAACGCGCGCACGCGCACGCAGGAAACTGCGCGCGAAGAACAGACTTCGACCGGCCCCGTAGCCGGCCATTCGGTAACGGTGATTTATCAGACGACGTTTGATCGCGGAGAGGGAATAGAGACTTTCACACTTGTCGATCGCGCTGGACGTTGGGCGTTGGCGAAGTATTATGTGAGTTCGAGTGGACTGAAATGAACAATGAAGTCAGTACCACCCGCGTTAGCGGGTGGGTTCAAAGCGCAACGCCGTTGGATCAAGCTTGAATGACTGATCCATCCGCTCACGCGGATGGTACTGACCTCTTTACTTATGATTGATCGCTACACACTGCCCGAGATGGGCGCGCTTTGGTCTGAAGAGACCAAGTTCCAAAAATGGCTGGACGTGGAGATCGCGGTGTGCGAAGTGCATGCTGAGATGGGCACGATTCCGCGTGACGCGCTGGAACAAATCAAGAGTCGCGCCAGGTTTTCCGTTGCCCGCATCAATGAAATCGAAAAGACGACGGATCACGATGTCATTGCTTTCACCACAAACCTCGCCGAGTCGATCGGTGAAGCGTCGCGGTTCGTTCATTACGGCCTCACCTCATCAGACGTAGTCGATACCGCGAACGCGCTGCTGTTGCGTGATGCCTGCGACATTCTGCTCAAGAAAATCCACCCATTGCTTGACGTGCTGAAACGGCGTGCGCTGGAATTCGAGCACACGCCGCAGATTGGACGCACGCATGGAATTCATGCTGAGCCTACGTCTTTCGGGTTGACGTTCGCGCTCTGGTACGACGAGATGCGCCGCAATCGCGAACGCTTGATGAAAGCTCGCGAAACAGTTGCGGTTGGGAAGATTAGCGGCGCGGTCGGCGCTTTCGCTCATCTCGATCCGAAGGTGGAAGAAAAAGTCTGCGCGCGTCTGGGACTAAAGGCCGCGCCCGTCTCGACTCAGATTATTCAGCGCGACAACTACGCCGAATATCTCTGCACTCTGGCAATCGTCGCCTCATCGCTTGATAAGTTCGCTTTGCAGATTCGTCACTGGCAACGGACCGAAGTCCGCGAGGCGCAGGAGAAATTCAAGGTAGGCCAGAAGGGATCGAGCGCGATGCCGCACAAGCGCAACCCAATCCTTTCCGAAAGAATCTGCGGTATGGCCCGGGTCGTCCGAGCGAACAGCATCGTCGGGTTGGAAAACGTAGCGCTCTGGCACGAGCGCGACATCTCGCACTCATCCGCTGAGCGCGTGGTTCTGCCGGATTCGAGTATTGCTACAGACTACATGCTGCAAAAGATGACTTCGCTCATCGACGGGCTCGTCGTTTATCCCGAGCGAATGCTGGAAAATCTCAATGCCACGCATGGATCGATTTTCAGCGGCCAGTTGCTGTTGGCTTTGACGCAGGCAGGCGCGTCCCGCGAAGACGCCTATGAATGGGTGCAGCGCAATGCGATGAAAGCGTGGGACGAAGGCAGGGATCTTAAGACACTCGTCACTTCCGACAAAGAAATCACGGCGCTGTTGTCAGCAGACGAGATTGATCGAGTTTTCTCGCTCGATACGTATCTCAGAAACATCGATCAGATTTTTGCGCGGGTGTTTGGATGAGTTTTCGAGCGCCAGCACTAGCGAGCGGCTGATCCCTTTCCAGGATCAACCACCCGCTACCGCAGGCGGTACTGACAATTACTTGTTCGCGAAGTTCGAAGCGATGTTGCCGATAATTGGCAGCTTGAACTCAGCTCCTCCATAAGACTTCACGGCGGCCATAATCAGTCCGGCGATATAGGCGATAATTACCACCAGCCAGATCAGTCCGAATAGCATACCGACCAGTCCCCCGGCGGCGCCGCTCTGGGTGGCAGCGCTCGCGGCCGCGCCGGCAATCAGCAGGATGAATCCAAGGATCCAGACCACAATTGCTACCAGAATAAAAGCGACATGCAGCAGAATCGACTGCAGCGCGTGGAACTTCACAAAGCGATTCTCTTTTTCCATGATTAGGCAAATGATCGCGATGATGCCCACGGGGTAACCCAGCGCGGCGGCCAGATTTCCGTCAAGGCCTAGAGCAGACTTGCCTGTATCCATTTACAGTTTCCTCCTGTCGGGTCCGAAAGATTATTTGTTAACAGTTTTCCAGGCGAACTCGCCGATGATCGGCAGCTTGTACCACTGCCCTCCGTAGGCTTTGATTCCCCCCATGATCCAGAGCGCAAGAAAGATCAGCAGGAGAATAAACCGCAGCCCGAGAATCAAAATCCAGGCTAACCAGGCCATGTCAAATGCGTTAAGCGCCAGCGAGAGAATCAGTCCCAGAATGCCAATCACTAAACCTACAGCTATCTGCAAAGCTGCCAGGAACAGTGACTGCACCGCGTGAAACTTCACGAATCGGTTCTCTTTTTCGGTGATCACGAAGACGATCGACAGGACCAGGCCAAGACAACAGACGAAGTTCAGGATGTAACAAAGCATGGCCCCGAGGTTCGAATCGAGGTTCATGAAACTCGTCTTGCCGCTCGGCGCTCCCGATGCCGGGGCACTCTCTGGATATGGAGAAGACATTTTCCGTACTCTTTCTTTCTTAAGAAATTTGAAAAACGGTCGCTACGATGGCGGAGATAGTATGATATCGGCTACTGCTTGCGCAATGTTTTAGCGTAATATCTTCCGTTCAAACGGCGTCTGCGGAACAGTTAGGCGATAAATTCCATGAAAGCCAAAGTTTACGTAACCCTAAAGCCGAGCGTCCTGGATCCACAGGGGAAGGCGATTAAGCATTCAGTTCAACTGCTGGGGTTTGACGGCGTCAGCGATATTCGGCAGGGCAAGTACTTCGAAATCGCGATGAACGGCTCGGTAACGGAAGAGACAGCGCGTGACGAGGCCATGCGACTGGCGCATGACGTTCTGTCGAACCCAATCATCGAAGACTTTCGGGTGGAGATTGAGAAGTAAGTTTGGAGTGCGGCGGCTTGACTCCGCTTTCGGTCGTTTGCGCTGCTCGAAAAAAGTCCAAATGGTGAAGCTCATTACAACAGAGGAAGACAAAGCGCCGGCAGGCCGGCGCACTCCAAAAGGGGATGTGGAGTGAAATTCGGCGTCATAGTTTTTCCCGGCTCAAACTGCGATCACGACGCTTATCATGTGATCTCGAAGCACGTGGGCCAGCCGGTTGATTTCATCTGGCACCGGGAAACCGATCTTTCCAGTTATGACGCGGTGATTATCCCCGGCGGTTTTTCGTATGGCGACTATTTGCGCGCGGGTGCGCTGGCGCGTTTTTCGCCGGTGATGAATTCGGTAAAGGAATTCGCCGCCAAAGGCAATCTGGTGTTAGGCATTTGTAATGGCTTTCAGATTTTGTGCGAAGCCGGTTTACTGCCCGGCGCCCTGATTCGCAATCGCGATTTGCACTTCATCTGTGATTACGTGAACGTGCGCGTCGAAAACACCGACACGCCATTCACACACGAGCTGAAAGCCCGCAGCGTTTTGCAAATGCCCATCGCGCATGCCGAAGGGAACTATGTTTGTGACGATGAGACGTTTGCCGGGTTGCAGAGCCAGGGACGGATCATTTTTCGGTACTGCGAAAGAAATGGCGAAATAACCGACGCGGCGAATCCGAATGGTTCCCGCGACAACATCGCCGGTATTTGTAATCAGGAGCGAAATGTTCTGGGATTGATGCCGCATCCGGAACGCGCCTGCGAAGACTTGCTCGGCTCAAGTGATGGACGCGACGTGTTTCGCTCGCTCGCCGGCACGCTGGCCGCCGCGGCTTAGAGGTGTCGCGCAAGCTGTTGGCTTGCGTCACCGCAAACTAACAGTTCGCGTTACATAACGAAAGGACGCTCGAAAAATGAAAATTCATTCAGGATGGCTGGCCGCGGGCCTGCTGTTGTTTGCACTGCTTGCTTGTAACCTCGGCAAGAACAGTAACAACGCGAACAATTCAAACAAGAATTCGAACGAGAACAAGGCCGCCAAGTCGCAGCCGACTCGACCGGCGAATGCCGACGTCTATGTTAATCGTGTCTATATGGCGAAAGACAAAAATGGGCAGCCTGGCGACGAGACTACCTCCTATGATCCGACCGATCACACTGTGCATTGCATTATCGAGCTGAACAAAGCCAAGAAAGGCACGGAGGTCCGCTACGTCTGGAACCTGGTCGACGAAAACGGCGACAAGAAAGAAATCAAGACCACCGATTACACGACCAACTCGTTCGAGAACAAAGTGCATGGTCATTTGCAGCTTCCTTCCGATTGGCCGAAAGGAACGTATCGCGTGGAGGTTTATATCAACGGCAATTTGGATAAGACGATCGATTACACGATCGGATAGCGAGCGCCGGTGTTTGAGTATCAATTCCACGGGTTTTTTGGATGACAGAAGTCACTGTGCGGGTAAAGCCGCGACCGTCTAATTGATCCTATCTGACTATTTCGGCTGCACGAGATAAGGACAACTCACAAAATGAAACGTCATTCAATCTGGCTGATTGCGGTGCTGCTCATGCTTGCGGTGCCTGGCTGTAGCAAGCGCGGCAATAGCAATAACTCGAACAACTCGAATTCCCTCAACAGGAGTTCAACCACCAACCGGCCGGCAAACGCCGACGTCTTTATTGACAAGATCCATATGGCGAAGGACAAGAATGGCGATCCGGGCGAAACTACGACCACCTTTAAACCTGGAGACCACACGATTCATTGCGTCGTGACCTTGAACAAAGCCAAGGCTGGCACGGTAGTTGAATTTGTGTGGTTTGCTACAGATGTAGCAGGATCGAAAAGCGAATCGATCAAGAAGCTGGACTACACGACCAAGGCTGCGGAAACAGAAGTACATGGCCACTTGACCTTTCCTAACGATTGGCCAAAGGGCACGTACGACGTTGAGGCTTATGTCAACGACGCCCTCGGCAAGACGATTAAGTACACGGTTGAATAGCGTCGCAGCAACGTCTTTGCGGACCGCTGCGGTTTCCCTCGATTGATCACCGGGTAAAGTAAATGAAACGATTTCTACCATTTGCAATCATCATCATCGTGCTCGTTGTTGCGTCAGTGGCGGGCCTGGTACTCCTGCGTTCGTCGCGGGAACAACAAAATGCGGCAACCCCGACTCCCGATCCGGCCGGAGAAGCTAATGGTGCAGAGCCGCCGCACGTGCGCGGCAATCCGAACGCGCCGGTGACCCTGGAAGAGTTTGGTGATTTCCAGTGTCCCACGTGCGGTACCTATTATCCGGAAGTGAAGAAGATTGAAACCGAATTCGGCGACAAACTGAAAGTGATCTTTCGTGAGTATCCGCTGCTGCCGATGCACGAGCATGCGTTGATGGCCGCGCAGGCCGCGGAGGCCGCAGGCTTGCAAGGTAAATTCTGGGAGATGCACGACAAGCTTTACGAAAACCAGGCAACGTGGGTAGCGGCGAAAGATCTCGTGCCGGTTTTCGTGGACTATGCGAAACAGATCGGTATCGATCCGGATCGGTTTATGAAGGATTTGAGTGCTGAGACGGTGGCGGTGCGAATCTTTCAGGATGGCAAGCGGGTGCACGCCCTGGGTCTCAAAGGCACGCCGAGCTTCTTTGTCAACGGCAAAGAGGCCAAGGACGATCAGTGGAAGCCGGAAGGCTTGCGGCAGATGATCAAGGACGCTGTGAGCGCCGCCGGCAAGTGAAAAGAGCCATAAATGTGGTGTGGGCATCTTGCCCATGAATCACGCGCAGGCTGCGCGTGCCACTTACTCGGGCATCGGCTCATTGGAAATAACTTCCCCGCTTGCCGTAATGATTCGTTGGCGATCGGCTGTTATGTGCTCACCTTCCATCGTGATTTCCTCGCCACTCGGCATTTCAACCGGCAAGTGATCCAGGAAGCGCTCAGCATCGATCGCGGCCATGCAGCCCGTGCCCGCCGCTGTTACTGCCTGCCGGTAAACTGAGTCCTGGACGTCTCCGCATGCAAACACACCCGGAATGTTGGTCGAGGTGGAATGTCCGTTGGTCTTAAGATAGCCGACGGTGTCCATCTCGATCTGCCCCACGAAAAGATCAGTATTTGGTTTGTGGCCGATCGCGATGAAGACACCTTCACAATCCAGGGTGAAGTGTTCTCCGTCACCGCCGTTTCGCAAGCGAACGCCAGTCACTCCATGTTCTGGTGTGCCGAGAATTTCCGCTACATCCACGTTCCAGACAAACTCGATCTTCTCGTTTCGCAACGCCTTTTCCTGCATGATTTTCGACGCGCGCAGTTTGTCGCGACGATGTACGACGTAAACCCGCGACGCATACCGGGTCAGGAACGTCGCTTCTTCCATCGCCGTGTCGCCGCCGCCGACAACGACCAGACGCCTGTTACGAAAAGCGGGAAGTGGTCCATCGCAAGTCGCGCACGCTGAGACCCCGTTGCCGCCAAAACCGTTTGGCGTTTTTGCTTCACCCGGGATGCCGAGCCATTTAGCAGAGGCCCCCGACGCGATGATCAGCGTGTCGGCCTTTACGACTTTGTTGTCGGTGTAGAGCGTGAACGGGCGTGATTGCAGATCGACTTTATTAATCCACTCTTCCAGAAACTCAGTGCCGAACCGTTCCGCCTGCTTGCGAAATTCCATCATGAGTTCGGGACCTTCGATACCGTTGGCAAAGCCGGGATAATTCTCAACATCGGTGGTAATCATCAATTGACCACCCGGCGTAGTTTGCTTGTCGGTGTCCGCGGGCGCATCGATCAATAAAGGGCTGAGGTTTGCTCGCGCGGAATAAATGGCCGCGGTCAAACCGGCCGGTCCTGAACCGATGATCACGACCTGACGGCGAAGTTCTTCTGTTGGCAAGCTGGTTGCGCTCCTTATCGTGGATTAGGAATCCCGGCGAGCCGGCTCGTACGCCGGACCCGCTCACTATCCCGACGTGTTGGGATTCTGTGCTAGTCACGGGAAAATCAGTTGGCGTTTTCGGTTGCGCGTATAGTATAAATAATAGCGTACAAGTTAGTCGAACCAGGCAGGCCCCTGACCTGAAGCGATCCACCATTCGTTCGGCTCGCTATCGAATCAATTGAGCACAGACTCGGCAGAAACGATTTTGATTGACTCGCCCCCGATTCGCACTATCGGTGTGCTTGGCGCCGGGACGATGGGCCACGGGATTGCCCAGGTGGCTGCCTCCGCCGGATTTGAAGTCGTCCTGCGCGATCTAAGTGATGATCTGGTGGCGCGCGGAAGGCAGGCGATTGCGCGTAATTTGGTGAAGGGCATCGAACGCGGAAAAACTACCGAAGAACAAAAGCAGCAGACCCTTTCACGAATTACCGCGACCTCCGATTTACGAGAGCTGGCCGCGGCTGATTTGATCATAGAAGCGGCGCCGGAAAACCTTAATTTGAAGCAGAACCTGCTGCGCGAATGTGAAGCCGTTACGCAAGCCCAATGCATTTGGGCCACTAACACTTCGTCTCTATCGATAACTGAGATTGCGCGCGCCGCGGCGCGTCCGCACAAAGTTGTCGGCATGCACTTCTTCAATCCCGTGCACATCATGCGTTTGGTGGAAATCGTAGTGGGCCGGCAGACCGGCGACGACACGGCCGCGGCTGTTCGTCAGGTGGCCCAGCAAATGAAAAAAGAGCCCATTGTGGTGCGGGACTCTCCCGGATTTGCCTCAAGCCGCCTGGGCGTGACGCTGGGACTCGAAGCGATGCGCATGGTTGAGCAGGGCGTGGCCAGCGCGCGCGACATCGACACTGCCATGGAACTCGGTTATAACCATCCGATGGGTCCACTGCGACTGACGGACCTGGTTGGCCTGGACGTGCGTTTGAGTATCGCGGAATATCTGCACAGCAAACTTGGTTCAGAAACATTTCGGCCGCCAGACATTCTTCGGCGTCTGGTAAGTGAGGGCAAGCTGGGCAAGAAATCAGGCGAAGGTTTTTATCGATGGAACGAGCATGACGGCGCGCATTCAGCTTATACTACTTGAGGTGGTTTCAGTCGAACTGAGGGAGCAACGGATCAGGTGGCATCGGTTATGAGCACCCCTTACCAAAATGAAGAGAGACGTTTTGCTCTCCGCATGGCGCTGCGGCTGCCGATCGTTGTGTCGGGCCGCTCAGATGACGGCGCCGCGTGGAGCGAGCCAACTGAGACCGACGATATTTCTACTTCGGGTGCGCTTTTCCATCTGAATCAGAAAGTTAGTATCGGCGAAAAACTTTACATCCGCGCGCATCGTCCTGACGGCTCGGCAACCGAAGCCACCGCCACGGTCGTCCGCCTGTCGCCGGCCATTTACGGGACCGCGCGCGTCGGCGTGCAAATCGCCGAGCCCGCCGAAAACTGGACTCGCCTGTTCGTTTCCTGGGTCGCTGATGAACAAGCAGCCGCGCCCGGTGACTCGTGACCGTTAACTAAGAACAAACAATTCATTTTTCATTTATCATTTGACATTTGTCATTTGCGAAATGGGGGACCATGTGTCAGTGGCCCGGGCGTTAGCAATGACTCCTTTCGCAAAGTTGCCCTCCCTAACGGTCGGGCTTCGGACAGGACGCAAAATGGCCAGATGAAAAATGTCTAATGACAAATGGAAAATATTTCTTTCCTGTGGTTTACTTCCCCAAAATACATAGCTGGAGTAAATAAGTGAGCAATTCATACGAGACCATTCTGGTCGAACGTCGCGGCGGCGTCGCGGTCGTTACCATTAATCGGCCTGAAAAACGAAACGCGCTCAACATTCAGACGCGCGCGGAAGGCGCCGCCGTTCTTGACGAATTGCGCACGGATGATTCGGTGCGCGTGGCGGTGCTGACGGGCGCGGGCGATAAAGCATTCATCGCCGGCGCAGACATCGCTGAGTTCGCCGAACGCAGTGCGATTGAACAGCGCGAAGTGATGTTGGATCGTTCGCTCTTCAATGCGATCGACGGCTTTCCGAAACCGATTATCGCCATGGTAAATGGTTATTGCCTCGGCGGCGGTTGTGAAGTCGCGCTCGCCTGTGACCTGCGCGTCGCCAGCGATAAAGCTTCATTCGGGCAACCGGAAATAAATCTCGGCATCATACCCGGCGGCGGCGGGACGCAACGGCTGACGCGTCTAATCGGCGAAGGCAAAGCAATGGAAATGATTCTCAGCGGTGAAATAATCGATGCGCAGACGGCGCTTGCGATTGGCCTCGTGAATCATGTGGTCGCCGCGGATCAGCTTGAGACGAAAACGATGGAGATTGCGAACCGCATTGCTGATAAAAGTCCGATCGCCTTGCGTTTGGCGAAAGAGGCGGTAAAGCTCGCGTCCCGATCGAATCTGGATGAAGGGCTGCGCCGTGAGGTCGATCTGTTCGCGCTTTGCTTCTCGAGCGAAGACAAAGACGAAGGCGTGAAAGCGTTTCTCGAGAAGCGGAAGCCGGAATTCAAAGGCAGATAGCTGGGAGCGCAGGCATCCTGCCTGCTTTTTTTCGATGAAAAGCGAGTTGGAAAGAGAGAGTTGGTCAGTACTGAGTGACCGTGGTTGCGAAGCCAGCGGCTTGACGCATGAGGATGCGCGAAAACTGGTCCATCGTCTCGGCGGTGAAGGACGTCACGGATTGTGCATAGTCACAGACGAAGCGGCGGGTCGGATGACTACTGGCGGGTTTAATAGGAAGTCGGAAGCAAACGTAGATCGGACGTGATGTATCGTTTGATTCTAATTATGTGCGACTGATTGGCCCCGTTAGGGGACAATGTTTATAGAACCGAATCTGAAATGTTCTGAAGCTCCTTGCAGGAGCGGCATGTGATTGCGCTCCTAAAGGAGCTTGATCATGATTGCTCGTTGGGAGCTATAAACATTTCGCTCCTTGCGGAGCGAAGACGAAAACAAAGCCGCAAGTTAGCAACTTGCGCTACATCATCAGTACAACCTTCCCGAAACTTTCATTCGATTCAATCCGTTCGTGGGCTGCGCGCACGTCTTCTACTGGAAAGACCCGATCGATGACTGGACGAACTTCGCCACTCGCTAACAACGGCACGACCTGCTCGGCGAACAAGCGCGTGGCCGTGGCTTTTTCTTCCGGCGAACGTATGCGCAGTGACGTACCCATGATCCGTAAACGCTTGTGCATTACGATCCCGTAATCAATCTCAGCTTTCGATCCGCTGGTTGTGCCGACAAAGATCAGCCGGCCTTTGGTCGCCAGCGACTGCAGGTTCGCATTCAAGTACGCCGCGCCTACCAGATCGAGAACGACATTCACTCCCGAACCATCGGTCCATTGTTTCGACGCGTCAGCAAATACTGCTGGGTCGCCCTCGACGACAATCGATGAGGTCAAGCCGAATTCTTTCGCGCGTTCTAGTTTGTCGGCCGTGCGCGACGTGCCATAGGCGAATGCGCCCGCAGCTTTGACCAGTTGAATCGCTGACGTGCCGACTCCCGAACCAGCCGCATGAATTAGAACGTGTTCGCCAATAGTCACTCCGCACTGCGTGAAGAGCGCGTCGTGAGCAGTCATGAAGACTTCCGGGATCGCGGCGGCCTCAGCCCAATCGAGTCTGTCAGGAATGCGCGCGAGATGGTTTGCGGGAACAGTGACGTATTCCGCTTGCCCGCCGCCGCCGGTGATCCCGAATACGCGATCGCCGATCTTCCATTCGCGCACTTCATCGCCCACGTCTGCGACTTCGCCAGCGAATTCGATTCCCGGGATGTCTTGTGGGTAACCCGGTGGCGCCGGATAACGGCCGAGCCGCTGCAAGATGTCCGCGCGATTCAATCCCGTCGCGCGCACGCGCAAGCGAACACGATCGAGTGAAGCACGCGGCGCCTCAGGAACGTCGCGAATTTCCAAGCCTTCGACGCCGCCGAAGGAGGTGATTGTGACTGCTTTCATGACGTAGTAGCGCGGAGACCGGGAAGTCAGTACCATCCCCGTCAGCGGATGGATCGATCACTCAAATATCCGTGGAACTGTTGACTCTATGGCCCACCTGCTGACGAGGGTGGTACTGACCTCATGCCTTAAGGAGAGCCTGCGCATGCTTCATCACATTCTCAAAATTGAACCCGAGGTTCTTCATCGCGACGTCTCCGGGCGCAGAAGCACCGAAGCGATCGAGGCAAATTACGTCGCCTTTTGGTCCAACGTAACGATCCCAGCCTTGTCTGACACCGGCCTCGATCGCGAGACGCGCGGTTACTGATGGCGGAAGGACCTCGTCACGATATTCTTTGGATTGCTCTTCGAAGAGTTCGGTGCAGGGCATTGAGACGACGCGAGTTGCAATGCCGTCTTTTTGTAGTTGTTGACGGGCCTCGAGAGCGAGAGAGACTTCTGAGCCGGTAGCGATGAGAATCAACTGCGGTGCGACCCGGTCGCTACCGCTCCCGGTACCGACTTCATCCCGCGAGGTGCTCACTGCTTCCGCCAGCACATAACCGCCTTTGCGTAAGCCTTCTGCTGAGCCAAACTTCTGGCGATCGATCAAAGGCACTTTCTGTCGCGTTAGCGCGAGCGCCGTCGGTGCATGACGACGAAGAATCGCCAACCGCCAGGCTTCGCGCACTTCGTGAATATCAGCCGGGCGCACCACGAACAGATGCGGGATCGCCCGCAGCGCGGCGAGATGCTCGATCGGCTGATGCGTTGGCCCATCTTCGCCCAGCCCGACTGAATCGTGCGTGAACACGTAAATGACCTGGACTTCCGAAAGACACGCGAGCCGAATCGACGGCCGCATGTAATCGGAGAACGTCATGAACGTGCCGCCGTAGGGAATCAGCCCGCCGTTCAAAGACATGCCGGTCAACGTTGCGCCCATCGCGTGCTCGCGCACGCCGAAGTGAATGATCCGGCCATCGTACGATCCAGCTTCGAAGCTCCCACCATCCGTAATGTCGGTGTTATTCGAAACGCCGAGGTCCGCTGAGCCGCCGATCAGCATCGGCATGTGTGGCGCAAGGGCATTGATCACTTTGCCGCTGGCTACGCGCGTCGCCATTGCTTCCGCGTCGTCAAAGGCCGGAAGATGTTGCTCCCAACCTTCCGGCAATTCGCCGCTCATCGTTTCGCGCCATTGCTTGCCGAGATCCGCATGCTTCTCTTCATACTTGCTGACCAGCTCGTTCCATTGCTCTTCGAATTCCGCGCCGCATTCGATGCTACGACGAAAATGAGCGAGTGCTTCATCGGGCACAAAGAATTGTTTGTCCTCGGGCCAACCAAGGTGCCGCTTAGTTTCACGCACAGCATCTTCACCGGGCGGGTCGCTGTGCGCTTTGCGCGTGCCGGCGGTCGGCATGCCATAACCGATCGTCGTCTTAACAGAAATCAGCGACGGCTGATCGCCGATTGATTGCGCGTCGCGAATGGCTGCTTCAATCGCTGCCAAATCGTTTCCATCTTCGACCGTCGAAGTGTGCCAGCCGTAAGCCTCGAACCGCTTCGGCACTTTTTCTGAGAAGGCCAGATCGGTGAAACCTTCGATCGTGACGCGATTATCGTCGTAGAGATAGATCAGTTTGCCGAGCTTTAAATGACCTGCGAGCGACGCGGCTTCAGAGGCGACGCCTTCCATTAAGTCGCCGTCCGAAACAATCGCGTAGATGTAATGATCGATAAGCGAAAAATCAGGTTTGTTGAATCGTGCACCAAGATGCGCCGCGCCCATCGCCATCCCAACGCCATTCGCGAAGCCCTGGCCCAATGGCCCGGTCGTGATCTCGACTCCCGGGGTCAGAACATTTTCCGGATGACCGGGCGTCTTCGATCCCCACTGCCGGAAATTTTTGATTTCATCCAGCGAGAGATCATAGCCGGTTAAATGAAGCAGCGAGTAAAGCAGCATGCAGCCATGACCCGCGGACAGTAGAAACCGATCGCGATTTTCCCATTTGGGATGGCGCGGGTTGTAACGCATGAACTTTGTCCAAAGCACGTAAGCCATTGGCGCGGCGCCGAGCGGCAGACCCGGATGGCCGGACTTCGCTTTCTGGACCGCATCAATGGTCAGCGCGCGAATTGTGTTTACGCAAAGTTGATCGAGTTCGGGGGTGCTGTTGGTGTCCTGCTGCATTCTGGCGCTCATAGACACTAGTTTCGTGTTTCAAGTTCCAAGTTTCAAGTTGTCATACACGTGTGGGGCTCTCTGCGAGAAAACTTTTCACGGTAAGACGCAACGTGGCGAGGAAATCAGTGATGTCCTCAAATTGCTGGCCCTACTCTGCGTTCCTCTGCGAAGGCCGCGGTCCCTTCTCTGCGGTTTCGTATCCGCGGGGGGAGGATTAACCGCAGAGCAAAGACCGAGGACTTCGCAGAGGAACGCAGAGAAACTGAATCAGAGAATTACCTGAAAATCTCTTGGGCCAACAAAGCTCAACTAAATGGAAGCCGTAACATCGCACAAGCATTGTTAATTCGTCCAGCATTTTTCCGCAAAAAACTTCTGCCTGCGTGGTAAAGTTTGATTGGCGAACGGTTTTTACTTTAACGATCATGCAGGCACAACCTCTTAATTGTCCTAACTGTGGTGCGGCGATTTCATCTGACTCGCCGCAGTGCCAGTACTGTGAATCAAAGCTCGCCACAATTGCATGTCCATCCTGCTTTGGCATGATGTTCATCGGCGCTCGGCATTGTCCGCATTGCGGCGCCGCGGCGGTCGAAGCCGCCCCGGCGACATTATCGGTTTTGAAATGTCCGCGCTGCGATGCTGACATGGCATCAATCGCAATCGCTTCCGAGAAGCTGCGTGAGTGTGATCAATGTGGTGGGCTTTGGCTCGAGGTAGACGCGTTCGAAAATATTTGCAGCCATCGCGAAGAGCAGTCGGCGATCCTCGGCGGCGCATCGCCGGCACCATCTCATCCGCTCACAAGTAGCGGTAACAACATTCGCTACGTGCCGTGTCCCCAGTGCCGGCAACTGATGAACCGGATCAATTTTGCGCATTGCTCGGGCGTGATCGTCGATGTTTGCAAAGGTCATGGAACGTGGTTTGATCGCGATGAATTAAGCCAGATCATTCAGTTCATTCGCGACGGCGGCCTCGAGGTCGCGCGCGAAAAAGAAAAACGCGAGATTCAGTACCAGCGCGAGCAACTGCGCGCCGAACAATTCGCCGCGAGTCCACGACCCGGCGCATTTGAAAGGTTCGCGTTTCAGGATGAACGAATCGAAGGACTGTCCGCGGCGCGCGGGCTTTTGAAATTTCTGATCAACTGATTGGATTCGCGTGTTCCTTACTCATCGGCCCACCAAATCCGCAATTGAAAAGTTTATCGACGAGTCGAGCAACCTGCCGTTGTCCTATCATCCCGTTGGTCTGGCAAGAGAGTCACCGCCAGGATTCAACGCAGATATGGCCAGCGCTATCGTCGGCCATGGCGCGGAAGTGTTCGCGCGGGCGCGGCGTGCGCTCACTGAATGGCGACATTTTGAGTTGGGATGGGTTGAGTTGTTTCCACAGGCCGCATCAATCGAACCGGGCACCGTCGTAGCTGTGTTGGTTCATCATTTGGGCTTGTGGTCTTTGAATGGGTGCCGCGTCGTTTATGAACTCGGTGACGAAGACGTTTGGCGATTTGGGTTCGCTTATGGAACATTGACGAACCATGTAGAAATGGGCGAAGAGTCTTTCGAAGTTTCGATGGCCCGCGATACCGAAGAAGTGACTTACCAAATCCGGGCCGTGTCGAAACCTCGCGCGGTCCTCGCTCGTATCGGTTATCCGTATGCACGAATCTCACAGTCTCGCTTTCGCAGAGATTCGATTGCTGCATTGAAGCGCGCGATTGGTGTTACTTAGTTTGCACATGATACGAACTGACAGCATCAAGCGCGCTCTGGTTAGGTGTCTGCCGCTGGCGCCCGCGATCTTTCTGGCGGTCCTCATCCCGCGGTATTGGGTTGATCTGCCGCAGTATGACGAATGGGATTCGGTAACTTTCTTCGAACACCTGTCTCAAGGTTCGTTGACCGCGAGTCTGCTGTTCAAGCAGGCGAACGAGTACCGGCAATTCTTTCCGAACGTGATCGTCGTGGCGCTGGGCTGGGTCACGCGCTGGGACCTTCGCTACGACATGGTGGTGATTTTTGTCATAGCCTGTTTGATCTCGGCCAATGTTTGGCGTTTGGCGGCGCGCACCCTTCAGGAAGATCCTTGGAAGTTTAGTCTCCTGATCTTTCTCGCAAATCTGATCATCTTCTCGCCTACGCAATATGAAAACTGGTTGCAGGGTCAGCAGATGGTTTACTACCTGCCCATCCTTTGCGTTACCGCGTGCGTCCTGGTAACGCGAGCTGATTTAGCATCCTCAACGAAGTTCCTGATCTGCGCCGGCCTTTCCACCGTCAGCATGTTTTCCTCGGCCAACGGCGTGGTGTGCTGGGTGGTAGTTCTGCCGATGCTTCTGTTCACCGAGTGGCCAAAGAATCGTCGGCTGGCACTGTGGTTGAGTCTGGCCTGGGTCGCCGGGCTCGGTCTTTGTGTGGCGCTGTATCTTCATGGTTATCAAAAACCGTGGTGGACGCCAAGCCCTCTGACCGCGCTTTATCATCCCTTACGGGCATTCATTTATTTTCTCGGTTTTGTCGGCGGGCCATTCGGTCTTGAGAAGGCGAGATTGTCCATAATCGCGGGCGTGGTGCTAACGACTGGATTTATATGGGCGCTGGTTTATGTATTGAAACATCGCGGCAATCGGCCTCTGGTCGAGAGCGCGATCGGTTGGCTCGTTATCGGTTCATATTCGGTGCTCACGGCAATGCTGACAACCGTCGGCCGCCTTGGATTGGCGACTGGTCCATCACAGGTGCCGAGATACCTTGGGTTCTCAGCTTATTTACCGCTCGCGCTGATTTTCCTGGTGCACATCATTGGTATCGATATGTACCGGCGGAAGCAGCGTGAAGCGACCAGTCGATGGCCGCCGCTCACCGTCGTCGTGGCGATTGCACTCATTCTGTATCAGCCGTTCATGTACGTACTCTCGTTTCACCAAATGCAGAAGTGGCAGACACGGTTGCAACAAGCGAAGGCCAGCATCCTGTTGATAAACGAATTGCCTGACACGCGGCTGACGAAAATTCTTTATCCCAATTTGCAGTTTCTGATCGACAAGGCAAACGCACTCGATCGACTCGGTTTTCTGAGGCCAAAGCTAATTACAAGCAAACACCTGAAAGATTTTGCTGCAGACTCAAATGATCATGAAAGAGACGACGGGCTTTTCGACCAGATGCAAAAGTCAGGCGAGCACAAATATACGGCGTTCGGCTGGGCCGTTTTAGAGAATCAACAGAGAATGCCCGACGCGATCATCCTTGCCTATGACACGGGTGACGGCGATGAAATGGCTTTCCACCTGACGTATCCGGTGAGAACAGGAAGTTCAGCGCATTCTGGAACGGAGATCGGGTCGTGGGAGACGTCTTTTTCAACCGACCAATTACCGAGAGTACCTGTGTCTATTACAGCCTGGGCGTTGGACGTTAGCTCTGGTAAGGCGTTTCGCTTGAGCGGAAGATTCAAGATCGATGGACCATGATAACGATCTCGCTAGGAGACGGCTTTTCCTCCTATGCAAATTGCAGAGACTCCGAACGGCAAATCAATCTTTCTTAATACTTCGGCTTCAAGCTTCAAGGGTAGCGACATCAACCCGTTCAACCATCGCCAACTCTTCGGCCACGGTTTCACTTCAGATTCTACGTTCGCGGAACCGAAGCGAGACAAAACCAGGCGCTTAATTGCCGCGACGGGCAGCAACAAGCTGTTGGCGTAAGTCGCTCGCCGAACTGAAAAACCGGCGCGTCGCATTTCGTCGGTCAGCTCGCCTAAGGTGTAACGCCTTTGCACCGCGAGCGCTTCGTCGTGCCCGCTCCTCAGCCACTCGTACGCCGACACGCGCACAAATGCGAGGCCGCCGGGCCGTAGCACTCTGTATATTTCGGCGATTGCGCGCACGTCGCCTTTGTCGAGCACGTGCTGAAGGACGTCAAAGCTCGTAACCAAATCAAAGCTTGAGTCGGCGAACGGCAGTTGCGCAATCGAGCCTTGCGTCAACTGTTGGTGATTGCGTTCGCGGCAGAACTCAAGCGCGGTTTGTGATAGATCGATGCCGACAACGCTGTTACTTCCGGTGTATTGACTCAGCCACGACAACATCCCGCCGGTACCACAGCCAGCATCCAGCGTGCTCCTGACATTTCCTTTCTCGCAGTGTTGATTCAGCAGACTCCTGGTGATCTCGCGCATCCCTCGGAACCACCAAAAGTTTTCTTCAAGCTCGTAAAGGTAGGCGTAATCTTGCGCTTGCATTGATTGAAGTGTCGAAGACCGATGATTAGAGCAGCGACCGATTGATTCCGCAACCGCGCTATGTGGCACGCGCATCTTGCGCGTGGTTCACGGGCGAGACGCCCGTGCCACTTTCTCACGGCTTGTCATATCATCGTCGTCATCTGAATCCTTTTTCGCATTAGGATCGATCCTCCGATAGATGTCGTAATTCTTTAGCGACTCGACTTGCTCAAAATCATCTTCGAGCGCCGTGGTGATTCGATCCTTCTCGTCATCGACGGCATCTTCTTCATTCTGCAGGTCCTGCTTCACGATCAGCCAGGTGATGTTTCGCTCGCGACAGATTTCCCGAATCTGCTCCGGCGAATATGGGTTGACGGTGTGATCGAACAGCAGGACCGGGAACTGGGGCCTGCGTCCAGTCGCGTAGTAGAAAGCATCTTCCCCTGGCAGCAGCAGAATTCCCGCGTCCGGAGGTATGTTCGCGTCAGAATAGCGCACCAGCTCTTCGAAATTTGGAATCCAATCGCCGCGCGTCGACAGTCCCCGCAACTGCGGCAGTATTGCCCGCTTCAATTCACCATCGTCGAGATTGGCATAGCTCAGACGCTCATGCGAGCGCACGTAGAATGTCCCGGCGATCGTGAGCGACAAAGCAATTGCTATCGTAAAGGCCAGCGGCAACCACTTGAAGTCAATCGATTGTTTAGCGGGCGGCCTTGTCCGCCCGTTTGACTGCGGGACAAGTCCCGCATCTAAATGGCCCGACGTTGTGCTAACTGCGGAAAGATCTGCCAGCGTCATCGCGATGAGAATCATCAACAGCGGCCAGATGGCGTACGTCGATCCCCAAAGCTGTTGCGACATAAAGCAGCCGTGAATTGCCGCGATGACAACGAACGGTAAAAGTTGCGAGATTCCTTTGCGCCGGCGAATCGTCACGAGGGCCGAGATGAAACAAACAATCAGCAACACCGGCCAGATGTTGATTAGCCTGTCGGCCCGCTCTGACGAATCAGAATCCCGCAGCAAATAGATCGCCGGCCAGATGAAAGGGCTGGAAACCAGCGTCGCCGTCAATATCAGTAGCAGCCTGTTCCGGTTTCGATTCAGCCAAAACACCACGATGCCGGCAACGATGAATCCAAGCCACACCAGAATCATTTTGTCCGCATAGATGCCGAGCATCTCTCCGCGCGCAGGCGTACGCCGTTCGGCCGCGAATCGAATGGTCCATTGCCAGTAATTGCCCAGACCGGCGACGCGATGAATAAGAACGATCGCGATTGCCAACGCCGTCACCGTTGACGACAGCATGATCAAATAATGGCGGACCGGTTCACGTCGCATCGATTGCCAAACTATCAAAGCGATGATTGAGACAGACGCGGCCGCGAGGAACGCCAGTCCGGTGTTTTGCTTAACGAATAGCGGAATGACGGTAGCAGCGCCAGTCACAATTGGGATAAGAATCGACCGTGGCCGCCGGTCCAGATGCAGCAGTAGCGTGAGACCGATCAGAATTGCAAAGGTGCAATCCGGATCATAAAACGGATGCGGAAAGACCGAGTAAATACCCAGAGGGACCAGCGGAAGACTTAAGAGAAGCGCAATTGATTTCTGGCGTGTCGTGCCGGTCAGGATTCGGCGCATGATGCGCCATGTCAAAAATGTTCCAGCTCCGCCAACCAGAGCACAGTAGGCGACGTGGTGCCAGAATACGCGTCCGCTGAGTTTGATGAGCGCGGCCTGAATTAAGAAAGTCAGCGGCGGATGCACGAATGGAAAATCGCGATAAGGAATTTGACCAAGTGCGATTCGATGCGAGTTGTCGAGCACATAACTCAGGTCCCACAGCACCGCTACGTGCGCGTTTTGCCAGACGACGACCAGGGCCGTTCCTACAAACAATGCCGCCGCCGCCAACCATTCGATTGTCAGCGTACGAGTATTAAATGATGTCGTGGAAACTCGCAGTGGATTCTGTGCGAACGAACGATCAAATGAAGAAGACACGATTTGTAAAACCGAACTGTTGACAGGTGCACGCGCGTCCTGCGCGTGATCTCACGGGCGGGTCGCCCGTGCCACTTTTTTCAAACTGACCGGCTACGTGATAGCCAAATCTTAGACTGAAAATTTCCTCAGATAGTTTTCGATTACCGTGCCCGGTTTACCTTCGTCGTGAATCTCTCCGCGATGAAAATGAAACGCGCGCTGGCAAAGATGGGTCACTGATTTCAAATTGTGACTTACGAATACAACCGCAGTCCCGTCGCGACTCACGCTCTTGATTCTGTCCAGACACTTCTTCTGGAACGACACATCCGCCGTCGTTAGTACTTCATCAAGCAGCAGTATATCCGGCTCGAGATGGGCGGCGATGGCAAAGCCCAGGCGTAGATACATTCCACTTGAATAGCGTTTGGTTTGGGTGTCGAGAAAGTCTTCGATTTCGGCGAAGGCCACGATCTCGTCAAACTTGCGACTTATCTCGTTCCGTTTCATACCGAGAATCGCGCCGTTAAGATAAATGTTTTCGCGACCTGTCAGATCAGGATGGAAACCTGTGCTGACGCCCAGCAGACTGCCGCCGCGACCATACAGATCTGCTCCACCAGTTGTGGGCCGAGTCACTCGCGCGAGAATTCTTAACAAGGTCGATTTGCCGGCCCCGTTCGTCCCGATGATGCCGACAACTTCTCCCGGAAAAACTTCGAAGCTTACATTTTTCAACGCCCAGATGAACGGGTGATGGGGACCATATCGGCCCAGGAGCAACGGCGCGTTGTTGCGGATCGAGTTCCTCAACGCATCGCGCCACGTTGGCCGGGCCGCCTCGCGCGCGCCGATATAATATTTCTTTCCCACGTTCGCGGCTCTAATAATCGGCTTCATATGAATGCGAATGGGCTGGCCGTTCCGGACTCATACTTCATCTGCGAAGCTACTGTCCAACGTATGAAAAACCTGCAGCGAGAACGCGAGCAAGACGAGCGTGACCAGTGCTGAAATAATAATGCTGGTCCAATCAAACGACAGATTGAATAGCGCCGAGCGAAACCCGCCCATAATTCCTACCAGGGGATTCAACGAGTAAAGCAAACGCAATCTCGCGGGAACAATGCTCGCCGAATAGACGGTCGGGGAAACAAACATCCACACTTGCAGGAGAATCGGCAACAGCGTGCCTACATCGCGATAACGCACGTACAGCGCGGCCGTCAACACACCGAGCGACAAGGCGAGCACCGCGATTTCGGCTACAAACAGAGGCAATATGACAATGGTCCAACCAAGTTGGACGCGATAGTAAATCATGAACACGAGCAGAAACACTGACGCGATCATGAAATCCACCAGCCGGACCCCTACGGCTGCGGTCGGCAGTGCCAGGCGCGAAAAATAGATGCGCGTGATGATCTGCGAATTGGTTACCAGGCTATAGCTACTGCTCAGAATCGCGCTGGATGTGAATGTCCACAACAGCATCGCAGCATAAGCAAAAACCGGATAGGGGATGCCGTCGGAAGGGACCCGGATAAACCGGCCGAGGAAAACCGCAAACACGAGGGTCATTAGGATCGGCTGAACCACAACCCAGGCTGCGCCGATCATCGTTTGCTTGTATCGAACCTTGAGGTCACGCCAGATGAGGAAGTAAAGCACTTCGCGGTGCGCCCACAGTTCACCTAAATCAATCGTCTCCCAGAATTTTGTCGGCCGGATTTTGGTGACAGGTTCCGCCGGAAGAAGCCTGGCCGGCCGCTCAATTCCGAAAAGCGGAGCGGAGAGATCCGGCACGATCGAGGTTGCGTCATTCACAGAAGTGCTCATCAGCGAAAAATCAGTTGGCGATTCATCTCAAACCGCGAAAAGAAACCAGCGGTTGCTTTCCTACAGCGGGACACTTTCAATAGCGGTTTGCAGCTGCATATCAGTCCAGGGGTGCGAGTGTCCATTCCCTGAGGCCATTGCCATGTGACCGTTTCCCGCAACTCTTCCGTAAACCTTGAGCATGAGCGGCACTACCACGGCCGGCTCGAAGAGCTTCTCGTATCTCTCTCTTGCCGCCGCACCCATCTGTTTGCGACGTTCCGGATTCTCGGCGAGAAGCAGCATGGCGTCTGCAAGGGCGTCTGCGTCCCCCGTGGGGATCAAAATGCCCGACTGAGGGTCGATGATATCGGGAATGCCGCCGACTGTTGAAGCTACTATCGGAACTCCGTGGGCCATCGCCTCGATGATGCCGTTCGGTGTTCCTTCGGCGAGCGAAGGCAGCACGAATACATCCAGGCTGTCCATGAAAGCGCTTCTTCCCAGCGGCTCGGAATATTGGCCGACAAATTCACACGCGTCGCCGAGCGCCAATTCTCGCGCCCGCGCTTTGACCGCTGACAATTGGGGGCCGCTGCCGGCTATTCTGGCGATCGCCACAGGTCGCTCCCGATTGACTATCGCGAGAGCATCCAGCAATACCATCGGTCCTTTGCCTTCTTCGACGCGTGCAGCAAAACCAAAAACCGTTTCCTCGGGGGGCGCCGAAAGGTGCGCGCGAAGATCGAACGTCTTCGAACGCTCCATAATCAACGGCAGGACCGTGACCGAGCGAAGAAATGGAAAGCGCACCAACCAGTCAGACGCCAGCTGCGGCGAGAGCGCGGCGAACTCGGTGCACAACGGCAGGACGGTTTCCAGACGACGGTAATAGTCTTCCAGCATCGGCATGTGATGGGGCGTTCCCATTTCGTGATAGAGAACGGGAATACCTAACTCGTGGCCGGCCCGGATCATCATCGCCGCGCCTGCATCAGGCGTGAAGACATGCATAAGATTCGGGCGATTCCTGGCGAAGTATGCACGACACTCGCGATAGTGAAGATGTGCGATTAGTCTGAGCGCGACCTGCCAGAATTTGCGAAACCCCTCTGGCGCACGCCGCAGCAGGAAGAGAAAAAATAGGACGCTGGAAAAAAGGTTTCGCAGCATGCGCAACACGGCGAAGAGAAAAGATTTTCTGACAATGATGGTGACCGGGACTCCGTTGCTCTGCAAGCGGCGAAGATATTGATCGTTATCATTTGGCGCATACAACAACACAACCTCAACGTCGTATCCGCGCCGGCGCAGGTGGACAGCGTAATTCAACATGATTTCATCGGCGCCACTTACGGGTCCAAGGAGACTGCTCTTACACAATGCTATTTTCAGATTCGTCATGAGATTGATTCAAAGTTTCGTCAATGAATATGAATATCAACCCGCCGTACGAAATCGTTCGTCAACTGGCTTGCACCTTTCGCGTGGTTCACGGGCGGGACGCCCGTGCCACTCGATCAGGCCGCACGCAAAAGACGCAGCAGGTTTAGATCGGTGCGCGCGCGCAGCGGTCGCAGCCTCAAAGCCTCATGCGATTTGGCGCGCGCGGTTGCCGGGTCGCCTTCGACGAGCGCCGTCTCTGCCTCATGCACCATCGCGTTGTAGGCGAGGCTCAATAATCGTGATCGCGCGCGTCGACGTTTCCAGCCCGGCGCCGCCGCGGCTCTTGGCAATTGCAACGCCGACTTCTGGGCCCGCAGCATCTGCCGGTACATCGAAACGCTGTCCGAACACATTTGGCCCGAGGTCAGGCTCGCTCTGCGATAAATTGCGACTGGCTCCGCAACGGTCACCACGGGCCAACGCTCTGTTATGCGCAACCAAAGGTCCCAATCCTCAACTCCACCCAGTCCGGACGTGAATAAATCGCACTCGATCAAGGTTCGCTTACGCGCTACCACTGTAACAGGGGAGATAAAATTCTGTTCCAGAAGATCCCAGAAGACGTCACCCTGCGGGCATTGTTTCGGAATGACTTCGCCAGTCGCAAGCCCATGTACAGGATCGGCGGCGAGCAGCCGCCCGTAACAGAACGCGGCGTCCGGCGCCGCTTCCAGGGCGCGGACTTGAGCGTCAATGGAGGCGGGCAAGCGAAGGTCATCGTCGTCAAGGAAAGCAATTGTCTCGGCCGAGCTCGCGCGAATTCCGGCGTTCCTCGCGGCCGCCAACCCTTCGTTGCGCGGCAATCTTAGGTAGCAAATTCCGGCCAGCCGTTCGCAGACTTCCGGCGTGTTGTCTGTCGACGCGTCGTCAACAACGATTATTTCCAGATCCGTGCCGGCCCGCCGGGCGCTTTCAACGGCTCCCGGCAACAGACCGGCGCGGTTGTGGGTTGGTATGATGACGCTGACTGAAGGCACCAGCATTCCCTCTGGACTAATCCGTGCTTGTTCGACTGCAAGATCAGCGATGATTTGATCTCGAGATCAACAAACTTCCTTTTTGCGTGCTCGATGAGGTCGCCAAACGATTGTATCGAGCTCAAAGATACTTTGTCTTTAGCTGTTCGTAAATGCATCCGGGATGATACTTGGCATTCTTATCCTGATTTCCGAATTGCCACATCGAGTTCCAGAGATGGACTGCGTAGGCCGTTTCCGGAACGGCTGCAACATAGGGCTCGAGGACTTTATGCCAGTCTTCAATCGGACAGAACACGTTGTAAGGCTGCTGGTATTCATCGAGATGATATTTCCTGACCAACTCCGTCAACAGCTTCGGTCCGGTCTCTCCCCAAACCAATTGTTCTGGTTTCTTCGTCTGGCAGACGCCTACTGCACAAGCCATTATTTCACTTCCCGCGGGAACCTTAATGACGCCATTATTGACAACTATTTGCCCCGCGGCTGCCTCGCCGGCGAAAACGTACGCTTGCGCGAAATCGAATGGCCGGAGACAAATGACATCCATATCTACCCACCAGCCGCCCTGCTCGAGCAATAGTTTATAGCGAAAGTAATTTGCGAATCCGGCGTAACTCGGACGATCTTTGTATAAGAAGATTGCGGAAGCAGGCAGTACTCCGTTTGCATCTTTGATGACGACTCCGTCAGGAACGTTTGGCAAATCGTCGTAAGTGTAGAGATGATAATCGTGCCCATTTTTGAGGAACGAAATGATCGACAGGCGCTCCATCACCGAAAGTTCCGCGCCGATCCACAAGCCTTGAATAATCTGATTGCTCTCGCCTGGTTCGGGTGTTTTACTAACGAAGCTGCTCGGCGACATGTTCTAACGAAGCAAAGCTAATTTTGATTTTGCAAACTGTCTTGCCTCTGCTAAAGGAGCGCATGATAGCATACGACCCGGCCTAAGTTTGCAGACAAAGTACAGAGGCTGAAGGACATACAACGGTGATCGGAGAGACTCAAAAATCTGATCTTAGGCGACCCGGCCCAATTGGCTTTTCCATTTGAGCGAATTGAAAATGAAGAAGATCCCGTCGAGATCCGTCAAGATAGTTGCAATTAATCTGTTGTTACTCGTGCTGCTTCTCGAGGCGGGCTCAATCGCTCTTTACTTTCATCACACGGGAAGATTTTTCTATTCCGCACCTCATGGTGCGGACACGACGATCACGCCGCAGCCCGATAGTCCGCTCTTTGATGAAGGCGGTCCCGCGACTGTCAAACGCACGCTGCATCCTTATCTTGGTTTTGTTTACGAAGAACACGCGAGAAAGAGATTGCAGTTTTCGAACATCGATTATGCGCCGAATAACGTTGGCATTTTGTCGCTTCATGATTATCCATACAAGAAGACTTCTGATGACCAATTCGTCATTGGAATCTTTGGCGGTTCGGTGGCCATGTATTACGGCTTTTACGAGCTCGAGAACCATGTGCTGGCCAATGCCCTCAAGCAACTTCCTTATTTTCAGAACAAGCAGATAATTGTTCTGCCATTCGCGAGCGGCAGCTACAAACAACCGCAACAGTCACTGGAGTTGAGCTACTTCACTTCGCTGGGCCAGGATTTTGACCTGGTAATCAACATAGATGGATTCAACGAAACCTCGCTTGCGTATTTGAACAATAAGTCAGGACTTGATGCTTCGATGCCCAGCGTCGAGATGTTTGGCCCACTGGTCCAGCTTGCTAATCGAAGCTTTTCGACGCAGGAACTTACTTTGACACTCGAAATTCTGAAGCTGAAAGACGAATTGAAAGAGACAGAGGCCGGCCTCAACAGCTGCCGGTTCGCGACCTGTTACACATTTAGATGGATGCAGTTGAGATACTTGTTACGCGAATATCAGAAGAAGTCGGAAAGCCTCAGCAGCGTGACGAGAAACAGAACCGAGAGCGATTCCCTCGTGCACGTGGACAAACATGAGCAGCCGCTCGACGATGCAACCCTGATTCCGGGGCTCGTAGCGCTTTGGGCCAATTCAGAATTGTCGATGCACGAACTATTGACCGCCAGGCGTGTTCCTTATTTCGTGGTGGTTCAGCCGAATCAGTACTATTCAACAGGCAGGAAATTCAGCGAGGCAGAGGCAAAAGTTGCGCTCAATTCTTCGAGCATTTACTCGGAAGGCGTGATCAAAGCTTATCCGAAACTAATTGCCCAGACTGGTGAATTGAAGAGATCGGGTGTGAAGATAATCAACGCCGTAAACGTATTCGACGATACTCAAGATGCGGTCTACCTTGACAGTTGTTGTCATTACAACCGGGCTGGAAATGAATTATTCGCAAGATTTGTAGCCGGCCAAATAGTGAAATCATTAGAGACCGAACCAATCACTCGATAGACCCTGTTACCAGCTTCCTGTCCCAGTGAAATCATCAGCGCGCTTCCGGCTGTGGTTGATTCTCTGTCTCTATTTCTTCGCTGAGGTTCTGATAGAAGTACACGTTAACGGCTTTGGCATTGTCCAACCAGGTGGCCAAAGGGATGTTCACCTGACGGTCAACGTATAGTGTCGGACAACGGCCATCTCCAATTCCTTTGTAGTACGCTTTGACGCATGCCCGACCCTCAGTTCTCCTCAGAGCCTCGTATTTATAGCTATCGAATGACCAGTCATTTGCAAACGTTAAGAGACAGAATCCGAATAAGCCGCCGAGGATGATTGCTTGTGCCCGCTTTCGGTCTCGCCATAGGATTGCCCAGGCAATCATCGACAGAGGAATCAACGGCAGGACGAACTCGACGTACCTTAACACTTTTGATCCAGTCTCTACGCCGGGATAGGCCCGTCCCAGAGCAATTTGAGCAACATTCACGAGGATGCCCGCCACCATCACAAAGCAGGCCCACTCGATGCCCGTTAGCCTGCCCTTGCGTTTCCAGATAATCGCGCAAATGGGAACCAAAACAACCAGCAGACAAAATGTCCCCCACCAGGATGAATACGTCTCGATTCCAAACCCAAAGGAAACGAGATTGACGAAGAATTGCCAGAACCTCCGGTCGTTGGGAAAGACCAGTTCCACATGAGCAGGCGTCGCATAATGAGCCAGCCACAACGCCAGACCGCCGCCGATCAAACATATGGTCACGGCAAGTTGAGTGGCTTCGTGGGAGAGAGGGGCCGCGTGGTTCTTTGAATAGATTCGCGCACCCTTAAAGACGCAAAAAGCGCTGAGCAGAACCAGGCAAGATCCGAAACCGGAAGCCAGCGAGTAGATTGATAATACGGAAAGCAAAGAACCGGCGACGATATGCCACCAACGCTGTGTATCCCTGAACAAGACATAAGAACCTAAGAAAAACAAGATCATATAAAAGAGATAACACGTTTGCGTGGCCATGAAGTGGTTAAACCAATCAATCGGTGAGAGCAGAAAGATCGCAAACGCGAGTTTCGCGTAGCGCGGGATTTCCGGCACGGCTTTGTCCGCGAACCACACCATCCACCCCACCAGAAAACCAAAAATCAGAAAATTGAGGATCAGGTTTACATGAATGTTCCATTGGTTCAGATGGTATTGCATCCACACAAACAGCTTGGTGGTTGCGATCACATGCTCGCTCGCTGTAGTTCGCGTGTTACTGGTATCCAGAAGCCACGCGACAGACAATTTGGCAGGCCGATCAGGCCGGAACATCGCCCAGTCATCTATGATCGGGATCTCTACTGCATACTTGTGAATAACGTAAAGATGAAAAAGAAAGAGCGAGACGACAAATGTGAGGACTACCCATGTTGCCGATCGTTCGAATACTGTTTTTGAGTTACCAGGATTCAAAGCCTGCTGTTAGGAGCAAACGGTTTTCAAACAAGTGTCGAAGTATCAGTTGCGCATTTTCTTCCACCTGGTTATTGACAGTTTCAATAATGATCTCAGGTTGTAGCGGTTCCTCGTAAGGATCGTCAATCCCGGTGACACAATGGATCTCACCACGCCTGGCGCGCGCATAAATCCCTTTAGCGTCGCGCTGTTCGCAAACTTCCAGCGGCGTATCGACAAACACTTCGATAAAGCGATCGGCGCCCACCATATTGCGCACGTCGTTGCGCGTCGCTTGATAAGGGCTGACCGCGGCGCATACTACCGCGCCGCCATGTCTCACAATCTCAGCCGCGACAAAGCCGATGCGACGAATGTTTGTGTCGCGATCTTCCTTGCTAAAGCCCAGACCCTTCGAAAGATGAGTGCGCACTACGTCGCCGTCAAGTAATGTCACCCGGCGTCCGTGCTCAAGCAGCAACTGCACCAGGACTTCGGCCGTGGTTGTTTTTCCCGCGCTGCCCAGCCCGGTGAACCAGACACAGAAGCCCTGCTCGTGACGCGGCGGATAAGCTCCAGCCAGTAACTTCGCGATCTCAGGCCGAGTAAACCACTCAGGCAACTCGCGACCTCTTTGGAGATAGTCTTCGCGCACTTGCGAGCCTGAGATGATGAAGCCTGAAGCGTTTGCCCCCGCCGCAGTCTCCTGGTATCCGGCCTCCGGAGAGTATGACAGTTCCTTAAAAGGGATGATGCGCACCCCGAGTTCCGCGCTATGTTGCGCGACCAACTCTTGCGCTTCATAAGCCTCATAAAATGGTTGGTCATGAGAGTCTTTGCCCGGGCTCGCGTGATCGCGGCCAACGATCAAAAAGTTAGCGCCATAGTTGCGGCGAATCAATGCATGCCAAAGCGCCTCGCGCGGGCCGGCGAGACGCATCGCCAGCGGCAGCAGGGCCAACACAATCCGATCGCGTTCGTAATAACGCTCGGCGAGAATCTTGTAACTGCGCACGCGCGTGTAATGATCGATGTCGCCGGGTTTCGTCAGGCCCACAACGGGATGAAGCAACAACGTCCCGTCAATCTGCGCCATCGCCAGCTTCGTCAATTCTTCGTGCGCGCGATGCAAAGGATTCCGCGTTTGAAAGGCAACGACGTTGGCGCGGCCCAGGGCTTCGAGTTTGGCCCGCACTTCGGCCGGTGTGAGACGCAAGTCCTGGAAATCATAAAGGCGCGGCAGAGAAATGACCTGGAGACGCCCCGTTACATTCAATTTGCCCCAACGCTGCATCTCGGCAACCAACGGATGCTTCGGATCCTGTGTGCCGAAAACTTTTTCCGACACCTCGCCTTTGTCCCATTCGAAGATCGCTTCAATCGTCAAGACTGCGAGTAGCTCGTTCTTCGTGTTGCGCAGAGCGACGTCCGCGTCGAGGTGAAGCTCAGGCGATGGATCCACCGGCAGCGGCACTGGAATCGGAAACAGGTGTCCACTGATCAGGCGCATTTCGTCGATGATCCGCTGATGGTCTTCCTGGCCAACGAACCGATCGAGCGGCGAGAAGGCCCCGTACGCCAGCAACGTAAGATCGCAGACTGAGCGTTCGGAGATTTGAATTGAAGGAAGTAGCTGCGCCCGTGCCGCAACTTCTTCGCGTGCCTCAGCTGAAACCACCAGGTCAATCAAACGATCGCCGTAAGGTTTGATGAGTGCGGATTGATTTGTATCGCTCAAAGATTTATCAAAGCCTTTGGTGCGACGTGATGGAGTCAGTACCGGGAGCGGTAGCGACCGGGTCGCAACTGATAGCAAGAATCGAGTTTGCCAGGATGTTACCCGGTCGCTACCGCTCCCGGTACCGACCTCATACTCAAATTAAGACACTACCCGGAAAGCTGCAAACTTGAAACTGTGAAGGTAGAATGCCTGCCGCAGTAACGAGATGGCAGTTTAGCTACGCGCCGCACGTTGGGCAAGATCGACTCGATGTCTACAACTCGATCATCTCTGACGGTCGATAACAGAATTAAGCCCCGATGATTTCCCATAAATACAAATGCATCTTCGTTCACCAGCGAAAATGCGCCGGTTGCTCAATCATTGATACCTTCGGTTTCGAAGTTGGTGATCCGGAATGGCACTTCATGAATGAGGGAGTGTTGGGCCCGGATTATGAATCTGCTCCCTCAGGGTACTTCCGGTTTGCGGTTGCGAGAAATCCATGGGACCGCTTCGTTTCTGGATGGAAGTATTTGGCCGCGACGCGAGACAGATCGCTGCGAGACGTTCTGACGAATCTCCCGCCGGAGGGCAAAGACTATCGCCACCTCACCAGGCCACAACACGCAACTCTCTATGATCAGAACGGGCGTCTCGTTGTGGACTATCTCATTCGCTTCGAGTCGCTTCAGCAGGGTTTCGATGAGGTGTGCGACATTATCGGGAAGCGCCGGCGAAGACTACCTCACGTTAATAAAGGCGATAGGGCACACTACTCGAAGTATTTTGACGAAGAATGCCGGGAACTTTTTCTGCAGCACTTTGCCAAAGACGTCGAGCTGTTGGGATATGAGTATTGAGCGGTGAGTGTGATTGAATTGGTGGAGCCGAGGGGGATCGAACCCCTGACCTCATGACTGCCAGTCATGCGCTCTCCCAGCTGAGCTACGGCCCCTACTGTTGACGGCCACGATGACGGGCCGATGACGTGCGAGCAATGATAGAGGAGAACCCGCGCGGATTCAAAGCGTTCGAGTATTAATGAGGTCAGTACCGGGAGCGGACCGGGTCCCCGGGCGGGCAGCCCGCGTGGGGTGGTGGATGCGACCGGGTAATATTCGAACGATCTTGAACAATGGGACCCGGTCGCTACCTCCTGGTACTGACTCCATTTCGGGAAAAGAGACTAGTGAAATCTGGTGTGCGCAAATTTTCTCTAATTTTCTGCGACCTTTTCGCCCGGCGAGTCACTAACTTATTAATCTGCTTGTCCGGTGAAATTCGATTCTGATTTTGAGGAGAACCATCATGATGAAGTCACTTCGCTACGCGTTCGTGGTGTTGGCCATCGCCGGCTGCACGGCCTGCGTCGTGTCCGCGCAAAAGAAAACCGAGAAAACCGAAAGCTCTATGAGATGCGGCGACAATCGCAATGATGATCGGTTGTACAGCCATTGCGAGATCAAGGAGCAGACGCTGCCCGCGGGCGGCGCTATCACCGTCGATGGGAAACAGAATGGCGGCGTGGCCGTCAAAGGTTGGGACCGCAACGAGATCCTCGTGCGTTCGAAGATTGAAACGCGCGGCCCTACTCAATCCGAAGCCGACCTGTTGGCCCAACAAGTGCGAATCGAAACGGTCGCGCTTAACATCCATGCCGAAGGGCCTGAATCGCGTAACGATTATCAATGGTACGTGAGCTACGAGATCTTTGTGCCTCATCGCGCCGACCTTTCACTGACTGCGCACAACGGCGGCATCGCGATCAGCGAGGTTACTGGCAGGATTGAGTTCAAGACTTTGAACGGCGGCGTTTCGCTGGTGCGAGTCGGAGGGGCAGTTCATGGCAGCACGACCAACGGCGGCGTGAACGTCGTGCTCGCGGGCGCCAGTTGGGAAGGCGAGATGCTGAACGTGACGACGACTAACGGCGGCGTGAATCTGGTGTTGCCGGGTAATTATTCAGCGCACGTTGAGACCAGCACCGTGAATGGAAATGTGAATTCGGAGTTTCCGCTGAATGTGCCGATGACTGAGCGTGGCCGCCTGCCGAAAGAGATTAGCGTCGACCTTGGTTCAGGCGGTCCTACGATTCGCGCGACCACCACGAACGGCGGCGTGCATCTGGCGAGAGCATCAGCGATGTGAATCAGCTCTTCGCTGACACCGAGATCCACAGAGACACTGAAAAGAACAAACTTAGGGCACTACTTCAAATACCCTGTCCATTCGCACGCATTCTTTCGCACAGGTCTCTCGCTGCTTCGGGCCAGTTTGGAAACTGAAAAGTGAATCCTGATTCCAACAGCCGGGTTGGAATTACGCGGCGGCTCTTAAGGATCAATTCGGTTTCGCTTTGCGCCAGGAACGCGCCCAGCTTCAACATCCATTGACTCGCCGGCAATCCGAACGGCACGCCCTTAGCCGATCGCAACACCCGCATGAACTCGGCGTTAGTCAAAGGATTTGGCGACGCCAGATTAACTGGTCCTTCAAGCTCGTTCTGTTGAATTAACCACATAACGGCGTTTACAAAATCCGTTTCATGTATCCACGAAATATATTGCCGGCCATCGCCGGCCTGACCGCCCAAACCGAGTCGCACTAATCTCAGGAGAAGGTCGAACGGCGAACCGGAATCCGGATGCATCACAACCGCAGTGCGCATCGCCACGCGCCGCGTGTTCGGGGTGGCAGCTTCACGGAGCATGCGTTCCCATGAAGTCGCGACCTCGATGCTGAAGCGCCAGGTGTCTGGCGCGTTTGGCTCTGCGCCGCCAATGATTCCGGTTGCCTCGTCGTTGGGTGCGTCAAATCGGTGGGCATAGATCGTCGCGGTGCTCGCCTGCAACCACACGCGCGGCGGCGTCCATGCCTGGGCGATAGCCTCACCGACAATCCTGGTTGATTTCAGGCGCGACTCGGAAATGATTCGACGATTCTCAGCCGTGTAGCGGCAATTGACGCTCTGTCCAGCGAGATTAATTATCGCGTCGGCTGCTTCAAATTCAGTGACCCACTCGCCCAGGGTTTCGCCGTCCCATGCGACTGTACGCCATGGCTTGCTCGCCGGAGTGCGACTGAGCACTACAACCTCGTCTCCCTTTTTTTGAAACGCGCGGGCCAGCACCGTGCCGACATAACCCGAACCACCGGGAATTACGATCTTCATGATTCACCTTCACACTTCAAGGAACTTATGCCTTTGTTTCGGGTCAGGGAGCATGCAGCTTTCAGATTTGCCGAACACCTGATACCGGTGGCGCGCGATGAAGTCATAGAGCCAGTTACGAAAGGGCCGCGGCAAGATTCTGCCAACGCGCGCGACATTCCAGATACCGCCTATTGATTTGGCAAAGAAGAGAAAGGCATCTCCTTTGGCAAGCAAGGTTTCGTTTGGCTCTCCATAGTTGAGCACCGCATAGACCGTGTCGAGACTTTTGTGATCCAGACCGTGCCGCTGCAGCACTTTGGCGGCAACGTCGCTCTGCAGCGAAGCGAACTGCAGACGATCATGGCGATCTCTCTTCAGCAGAAACTGGACGGCGCGATTGCAAAGACCGCAGACGCCGTCATAGAGGACGATTGCTTTTGATTCGGGCTCAGACACTACAGCACCTCAGGTCGCGCAACGTGAACGGACCAGGTTCGGGCAAGCCCCGGCGTATTTGCTCATCAGTGAATTTGCGTTTGGGCAAAAGATCGACGGGGAGCGGATCGCACGGCAGCGCCGGCTCGACTACTCCTTCAGAGAGAATGCGGATTTGCGCTCGCGCCACCAGCGGAACTTTCATGGTTAATTCCCAAAAACGAGCGAGCAGGCGATGTAGCCAAACTGGCGCGCGGAACATCCGGATGCTGTTGCTGGTAACTCTGGCGACACGGTCCACGGCCTCACTGAGATAGAGTTCCTCAGCTCCGGTTAACGCAAAGGCCCGCCTGCTCAATCGCTCATCGGTTAACGCAGCTTCCAACACTTCGATCAGATCTTCGACCGCGAGCGGGCGAATGCCTTTCTCTTTAAAGCCCACCATCGCGAAGAAAGGAAATGTATAGAGCGCATGGCTCAGATGATCCAACATGTGATCGCCGCGCCCGTAAACCATTCCGGCCCTGATGATTGTGTAATCAAGATCAGAGCGCTGGACGATTTCCTCAGCCGCCCATTTTGATTCGTGGTAAGCAGAACCACAGTTGGGACGAGCTCTTAGGAAACTCATCAGCATGATCTTCTTAACGCCGGCGTTCTGGGCTGCGTCGACGACGTTCCTGGTGGCGTCGACATGGACCTTTTGATAGGTCTGAGTCCCGATCTCGCGATTGATTCCGGCGCAATGCGCGACCGCGTCACAACCAGCAAACGCTTCAGCGAGGCTTGCCTGATCTGATAAGTCACTCAGCACAAGTGTCATTCCCGCTTGTATCTTGCTTTCGCTCGTTCCGCGGGCGATCACGATTATTTCGTGCCCCTCGGCAGCCAGGCGCCGCGCGAGATGCCCGCCAATGAAACCGGTGCCACCGGTGATTGCGATTTTCATGGTCCTACCTTTCTCTTGACTTATGACAACCCGCCTTACGTTTGAACTAATTCCAAATCGCGCAACTCCGAAACCAACTTCAGCGCTCGCTTGCGCACGGGCCGCATCAACGGATTGCTCGCCAGTGAAATCAATTTGTCGAGCAACTCAACTGTCTGATCGATCAGCCGATAGGTGCGCGCGCTTTTGGGTGATGAATCGTGAATCCAAAAGAGAATGATGCCCATGTGATACAGCCAAAGCAGATAAGGAAGCTCCGCACGGAGCTCATCAGGAATTCGCGCCTTCGTGTCACGCACCAATTCCTCAAACAGCTTGATGCTGTCACGTCGCACTGGCGCCGAATCGTGTGCAAACGGATTGAGCGGACTATGCGGATCGGCTGCCGTCTTAAAAAGCACTCCGGCAAATTCGTGGTACGGCTCGAGCGTGGAAATCTTTAGTCGCATTACTGCCAGCAGGCGGGTTTTGAAATTCGATTCCCGCTCGAGAGCTGGAATCGTTGCCGCCAGGTGTTCATCGTGCGTACGGTGATAGAAAGCCTGAATCAGATGCTCCTTGGAATTGAAGTAGTGATATGCATTGCCGAGCGACACTCCAGCGTGCTTGGCGATCGCCCGCATCGTCGTCTGTTCATAGCCGCGGTTCTGCAGCAACTGCAGCGCACTGTTGAGAATCAGAGCTTTCGTTTGCTCACCCTTGGGCGTCTTTGTTGGTTTTGTTCTTGCGGCAGAGTCCATCGTATTACCTCGACAACGTGTAGCGGCCGAATTGAACACGTTCAAATCCGGTGAGAGGATAGATCGGTCGCCAGCTCGTGTCAAGGATATTTTGAACATGTTCAGAAAGTTGAGAGGGTTAGAGCTTTGAGCTGCGATCCATCACGCTGCACGGCAGTCGTGTGGTAGATTTCCACGCTTCGCTGAATTGTCGATGTCTTTATGGTTGGGACTCTCTTTAATCAATTGTTTTCAGCCGATCGCGCCTCGCGCGTCGCGATTCTGTACGAGCGCCGCGAGATCACTTATGGCGAACTCCGTGATGAAACCATACGCGTCACTGAAGTTTTGCATGGACTCGATATCAAGGGCGGAGATCGCGTGGCGATCCTGCTCGCTGATTCACCCGAGTTAATTGCTTCGTTCGTCGCGATCATTTCGCTGGGCGCGATTGCCGTTCCCATCAATCTCGCGCTACGGCGCGAGGATCAACTATTCATCCTGAAAGATTGTGGAGCGCGCGTGGCAATCATCGAAGCTTCGTTGATGCTGACCCTGATTGGTGAAGCTGACGGGCCGCCTGATTTGCAGGACGTGCTGGTTGTTCGGCCGGAAGCAGGCTCGCAAATCTCATCAGTGCGCGGCATAAACGTGCATGATTTTGAGAGCGCGGAAAGGCGGCCGCTGGGTGAAATTCCCACAAACAGAGCCCTCCCTCACGGTCGGGCTAGTGCCCCGCTCGATAGCGAAGCCCGCGCCGGCGCGCTAGAGGCTGCACCGCTGAATCGCGATGCCTTCATTCTTTACACCTCGGGCAGCACCGGAGAGCCGAAAGGGGCGGTTCATAGTCAGGCTGACATCTTCTATACAAACCAAACCTATGGTCGTGAAGTACTGAGGTTGCGCGAGGGAGATCGTTTGTTTTCTTCGTCGCGGCTGCCGTTCGCGTATGGCCTCGGCAACGCGTTCACTTTTCCTTTGCTTAACGGGTTGACGACGATTCTTTGTCGCGAGAAGCCGGCGCCCGCAGTTGTCAGTGAAGTCCTCGCCTCATATCGTCCGACGATCTTTTTCGGTGTGCCGGTGGTGTACCGGATGCTGCTCGAACATCATCGCAACGTTGCGCCGCTCGACGCTTCCAGTTTGCGTCTGTGTGTTTCCGCGGGCGAAGCTCTGCCCGCTCACTTGGGTGAAGAATGGGAGCAGACTTTCGGCGTGCAGGTTCTGGACGGCATCGGCTCGACCGAAATGCTGCACATGTTCATGTCGAATCACGACGGCGAGGTTCACTATGGGAGCAGCGGAAGACTTCTGCGCGGTTACGACGCACGCTTAATCGATCACGAAGGGACCGCGACAGAAACGGGTGAAGTAGGCAATCTATGGATTCGCGGTGGGAGTGCTGCTTCGCGTTATTGGCAGCGGCTTGAGACAACGACACAAACTTTCGTCGATGGTTGGACCCGCACCGGCGATCTGTATAGATGCGACGAAAATTGATTCTGGTGGCACATGGGCCGCAGCGATGATTGCTTTAAACCGACCGGGCAATGGGTTTCACCAATCGAAGTCGAAAGCGTTCTGGTGAGACATGATTCCGTGCGCGCCGCGGCGGTCGTCGAAGGATCTGATAAGGACGGATTGTCGTGTGTCTGCGCGTTTCTCGTGCTCACTGACGGTCACGATCCGGATGCGGCGGAACCAGACATCCGAGTGCTTTGCGAATCTGCGCTGCCGAGGTTCAAACAACCGCGTCGTTATTACTTCATTTCAGAATTGCCTTACACTGCGACGGGAAAGGTGCAACGATTCAAGTTGCGCGAGCAGCTGATGGCTGAAACCCGACCGTAAGGGTGCAAACTCAGCTTGCACCCTTTCCGCAGGAGGATTATGAGCGAAAAAAGTCTCCAGGAAACTTACGCGCCCAATATGGCGTGCTTCGGATGTGGCCCGGCGAATGAAAAAGGTTTGCACATTCGCAGCTTTCCCGAGGGCGATGAAGTCGTGGCGACCTTCGAGCCTGCGACTTATCAGGAAGCCTTCCCCGGAATGTTGAGCGGTGGAATTATCGGCACGCTCCTGGATTGTCACTGCAACTGGACCGCCACGTATCACCTAATGAAGAAAGCGGGTGCGAATCACCCGCCGTGCACGGTCACGGCGGACTACACAATTAAGCTGATGAGACCGACGCCGACGGATAAGCCGGTGCAGTTGCGCGCGCGCGTTATCGAATCGACGGACGATCGGGCGATCGTTGAAGGTGAGTTGATTGCGCACGATAAAGTTTGCGCCACCTGCCGCGGGACTTTCGTAGCGGTTAAACCGGGTCATCCTGCTTATCATCGTTGGTAGAGAGGGGCAGTAGCCCCGATGATCTCCCCCGCCTGAAGGGCGGTACTCCAAACGAGCTATGATCACTTCAATCTTCTTCGATATCGGCGGTGTGCTTCTGACGGACGGTTGGGGACATGACTCGCGGCGAGCAGCGGCTGAAAAGTTCGGGCTCGATTGGGATGAATACAGCGATCGACACGAGAAGGTCGCGCACGCCATCGAGATAAACCGCATAACGCTCGAGCGCTATCTTGATCGCGCGATATTCTATCGGCCACGGCCGTTCACTCGCGACGAGTTCCGCGATTTTATCTTTGCTCAGTCTCAGCCAAAGCCCGATTCGCTCAAGGTTGCCGAAGAGCTTGCGGAATCCAGACGGTATTTCATGGCAACGCTCAACAATGAAATTCTTGAGCTGAACGTCTATCGGATTGAGAAGTTTGGCCTGCGACGGTGCTTTCCGGATTTCTTCAGTTCATGCTTTCTCGGTCTGCGCAAACCTGACGAGGCAATTTATCGCATGGTTTTGCAGGTTACTCAGCGCACTCCCGAAGAATGCATCTTCATCGACGATCGGGAAGTAAATTTGGAATGCCCGCGTGAGCTGGGAATGAACACCATTCTGTTCAAGGACGCGGCCCAGTTGCGAACTGAACTGGCTGGCCAGGGCGTGGCGCTATAAATTGACTTGGACTGAGGCGAGGTCGTCAGCTTGTCTTCGCCGATATTTCCGTCTTTTTCCTATTCGCATCAACTGCTACGTAAATAACTTCAGCTTCGGTGACGCGCTTGACCTGTCCAGGTTGGCCGTAACGCTCAGCTTCCACGACTACGCGCACAGTTATTGAAGTCTTCCCGATCTTCAGCGTCTCGGAATAGAAGCTCACCAGGTCGCCGACGAATACGGGCGCATGAAAGATGACTTCGTGCATGGCTACGGTGACAAACCGGTCCATGCCTGTGTGGCGATGCGCCTCGATCGCGCCGGCCATGTCGATGTAGCTGAGGATTACGCCGCCGAAGATCGTGCCCTGCGAGTTAGTGTCGCGCGGCAGCATCGCAATGCGAATTGCTGGATCAGAATTCATGTAGGGATAGTAAATCGTCAGTCGTGAATCGTGAAGTCCGACGTGTCAGCACCGCGAGCGATAGCGAGGGATCCCGTCGCTATAGCCTCGGGCTCTGATAGCACCTCAGGAACAAATATTAACTGCGGCTGTCTAATTCCCAAATCTAGTTTGCCAGGCAGAGAGGCGCAGAAATGTTTCAACTCTTTGATTTGATTATGACTTCCCCGATAGGAGTTTTCATTGCCGGCGTAGCGCAGGACATGATCTATGCGGCGTTGGTTGTTTCTGACTGTGATGAGTGCGGTTTCAACGATTTGGACAAGCTCCTTTTTGGCGGGATACTCGCGGCGATAATCGTCGGCGTCTTAGTTTCAATTCTGGTTAGACGCGCGCAGAAAAGTCGTGGGGGCGAATCGCAATTTGTGTCGATTAATGCAACGAGACGGGATGAGTGAACGCAAGATAACATCTTGCGCTACTCACGACGCAAAGGGATACCACGGCGTATTGCGGAAAACCCAAAAGAAAATGAGCACTACCAGCCACGCCCAAAGATAGATCGGCGGGATGAAGATGCGGCGCTGCGGCTGACCGGTAATCGCGCTCTTAGTGAAACCGAGGAAGCCGTAAACAATAAATGGCAGCGTCATCACCATCAGTGGGTTCAGCTTGAAGGCTGCGATCGGATGGAAATGCAACAGTTGATAGCAGGCGCGGGTTGAACCGCAGCCCGGGCATTGCCAGCCCGTCACCATGCGGAAGGGACATTTAGGAAACCATTGATTTGAGGGGCTGGCCGGATTGAAAAAGAAAAGGAAGATGGCGATGGCGCCAAGTCCCATCCAGATCACCAGAGCGATCGTGCGCTGTCTCGCGCGATCAACCACGACCGGAACATAATGAAAGTTCGTCATGATCTGTCGCTTTAGCTAATAAGTCTCGTGAGCGCACTGCGTACACGATCAAGCGTGGAACTGTCGACGCGGCCAAAGGTCTTAACGATTATACCCTGAGACATTGTGTAGATCTTGTCGACCCGAACTTTGCCGGGACGATTGAGTTTGCCACTAATCAGATTCACGGACGTGATTGCAAGGCTGTAGTCGGTAACTTCCGGGTTCGAGGTCATCGCAACCACGACCACATCACGGGTGTCGCGGTTATACTGATTATTCGAGATCACAATTACTGGTCTGCGTTTTTGAGAGGAGAGATCCGTAAAAGGAATAGGAATTAGCAGTATGTCGCCTTGATCAGGCACGGTTCCAGTCCTCATCGTCATACGAATTGTCCCAGAATGTGAGAGTGCTTTCGCTAGCTGAAAGCAAATCTTCAAACGTTCCGTTGCGGGATTTGTGTACGAAGACTGTGACGTGAACGCCTGGTTCGAACGGAACTTCAAGCTCGACGCGTCCGCCAGCCTTTACTTCCGTCTCATATTTGAACTCTTCTTGCATGCCTTCCATCACATTCTATTGCTGGCTACCAAACGATTTCCCTCCAGCACCATCTCTAAGCCTCATCAAGGTTTCGCCGCGCTTCTTCGACGGTATTTCCCAAAGAAATCGCCCCGGGGAGCTCGGCGACCGATGCTTGGATAAGGTTATCGACCTTCTCGTAGATTATGTGCATCTTGATTTCCATAATCGAATCGTAACACACTGAAATCAGCTAGTTCTAGAACCAACCCTTCCGGCCGGTGACATAGGTTCGCACAAAATCTTCATCAGTCTTGGTAAGGTACATGATGCCTTCGACAATTCCGATCACGTGCATGAAAGGCGAAAGGGTGCCGCAACTCAGCAGCGACACCAGCAGCATGATCATGCCTTCTTTTTGATAGCCGAGTATGAACTTGTGAATTCCCAGGCCGCCCACGACGATCCCCAGGATACCGGCGATGATCTTCTTATCGGCGCCTGCTCGTTGCCAATCCTGCACGGGCGGCTGCGCATACATCGCACCTGGAGGCTGAATAGGTTGATACGTTGGTTCGTAGGGCGGCGCGTAATCAGTTGGCTGATTAGCCGCTCGGGTCCCGATCAGCGGTAGGGTCGCATAACACTGCGAGCAGTGCTGCGCGAAGTCTTCATTCTGAGTGCCGCACTTGGTACAGAAAACTGCCATGATCGTGAATAGGTCGAAGCCAATAAGATCGGCGGACAAGCGCAGATATGCGCCGATAACCCCAGCGCCTCAGAAACCGGAATGGTTTCTTGAACCTCTCGCCTGCCCGCCGACCCGCGTGTCGCTGCTAATTAGTGATTGCTGAGCGCACTCAATCCGACGCCGAGAATCATCATGATCACATAGATCAGAATGATAACGACTCCGATACCGATCGCGATGAAGCTGAACATCTTCGCTTTCTTCGAAGCATCCTGCGCGCCGGCGACGTCGCCTGCTTGCGCCTTGTTGTTAACTTGTGCGGCAAAAATGATTGCTGGAATCGCAAGCGGCCAGCAACAGAAGATCGAAATGATTGCCGGCACCATATAGTTTGGTACGGTTGCCGAGCCTCCTCCAGCGGGGGGCGGGGTCCAATTCTGCGACATGTTTAGTCTCCTAGGTTTTTGAGTTTTGTAACTGCGGTCTCTCTTCGAAAAACGATTGAAGTGGCCCTAGCGGATTCTGGCTGCCTGCGAACGAGCGGGCCCACTTGTTTAATGACGCGAACTCTGAACGGCTTACCAGGATTGAATCGAAAACAGCGAAGCATAACTAACAAAAGACGAGCTTAATTGTCAATGTAATCGAAAAAATAAACCTGAGGCGGCGCGCCAGAACAGCCGCTAATCAGATGAAAGATCGTTTGACGGGCGAAAGGAAAATCAGTGATAGTCTGAATCGTTGAATCACTCGGATCCTTCAATCTTTGCGAAAATACCTTTTCAAAGGCGTTAGCCGGCCGGATTCACTAAATGCTTAAGGTCATTAACGTAGCTGGAGCGCGACCGAATTTTATGAAAATCGCGCCGATCGTCGCCGCCATGCAGCGACGGGCGTCTGAGTTTCAGCCTCTGGTTGTGCATACCGGCCAACACTATGACGAGGCGATGTCCGAAGCTTTTTTTCGCGACCTGGATTTGCCGCGGCCGGACGTCTATCTGGGGGTTGGCTCAGGCACTCACGCAGCCCAGACCGCCGCGGTGATGCAGGCGTTTGAGCCGGTTGTCATAAAAGAAAAGCCGGACTGGGTAGTCGTGGTTGGCGATGTCAATTCAACGCTCGCATGTGCGATCGTCTGCGCGAAGTTGCGCGTTAGGGTGGCGCACGTGGAAGCCGGCCTGCGCAGTCGAGATAGATCAATGCCCGAGGAGATCAATCGGGTCCTGACCGATCAAATCGCGGACTTATTGTTGACGCCTTCACGGGACGGCGACGCCAACTTGCGCGCCGAAGGAATCCCGGAAGCACGCATTCGATTCGTCGGCAATGTGATGATCGATTCGCTGATGACGCAGCTCGAGCGCGCGCGCCAATCGAGCGTGCTAAGGACGCTCGAACTTCAGGAAAAAAGTTATGCGGTGCTGACACTGCATCGCCCCTCGAATGTAGATGAGCAGACGGCTTTTATTCGCATTCTCGATGCGCTGGAGCTGATCTCGGAACGCCTGCCGATTGTTTTTCCGGCACATCCGCGTACGCGCAAGATGATTGACGAACTCGGCCTCGGTCCCCGAGTCCAGGGCATTAAGGATCTTCGCGTAGTCGATCCGATTGGGTATCTGGATTTTCTACGCCTCACAAGTTGCGCGCGGCTCGTGCTCACTGATTCAGGTGGTATCCAGGAGGAAACCACGGTGCTGGGAATTCCATGCATTACGCTACGCGAAAATACTGAGCGGCCGATAACCGTCGAGATAGGAACGAACACGATCGCCGGAACTGATACGAATAAGATTGCCGCCGCAGCAACTCGCGCGTTAGATAACCCCTTGCCGGAATCGAATGTACGCATACCGGAATTCTGGGACGGGCGTGCGGCTGATCGAATTCTGGATGCGCTGTTGTGGAGTGACGTTGCAGAGCGACCGGATCAGCCAGCCAACGTCAAGCGAAGATAGTGATTCATTTTAAGTTCTTTGTTTCGATCGCAGTGCACGATCGACGAAGTCACACGAAGCGTCACTAAATACGAACCTTTTTCGTGCGGTTTCGGGTGATTTTCGTGGATCGCGTTTTTCGCCTTAACTAGAGAACGGCATCTGATTGAAACTGACCTTTACCAGCGTGAAGGAACCGTCTGCCGCGCAAACGTAAGTGGTATGATCCGGTCGCTCCCGGTTCTGTAACGCATCATGAAGTTAATCTCCACGACCAGGCGAATGCTGCGCGGCGAGGTCAGTCCTCGTCTGGCGGCGCTCGAGGCTGCGCGGCGGGTGCGCGTGCTGAACGAACGCCGGCGTGAGCGTGGGCAGCTTGCGGAACTCGATCTGCAAGCGGCGCGCCTGCGCGAAGAGTTCGCCCGCATTCGCGCCTCAGATCTACTTGCGCATTTTCGATCGCGGGTAAAGCCGAAATTTCTTCCAGGGTTCCAGGACGCCGCCCGATCCGCTGAACTTCAGCAAAAACTTTTTCGCCAGCCAACCGCGCAGCTAATCGATCAAGCGCGACGCATTGTTAAAGAACATTGCTGGCCGCTCCTTGGGTTTGGTGAAAAGTGTTTTGGCAAGGAAGCGATCGAATGGAACCGCGATCCTTTGTCGGGATTTAGTTGGCCGCTCGATTACCACGCGGACATCAATTTGATCCGCCATGATGGCTCGGACGCCCGCGTTGTGTGGGAGCTGAATCGGCTGTCGCACTTCATCACTCTCGGTCGTGCATACGCGGTCACCAGTGACGATACTTTCAGTAAGGAGTTCTTTCAGCAGCTGAATGATTGGCGGGCGCAGAACCCAACTGCGCGTGGCGTCAATTGGAACTGCGCGATGGAAGTGGCCCTGCGCGCAATCAATTTACTCGCGGCGTTCCAATTATTCCTGCGTGCGCCGGAGATGGATGATCTGGCGCTGAAAGAGTTTCTCAAATTATTCGATCAGCACGGCGCGCACATTCGACGCAATCTCGAATTCTCGCACATTGCGAGTAGCAATCATTACCTTGCCGACGTCGTTGGGTTGCTTTGGCTGGGAGTGATGTTGCCGGAATTGCAGTCAGCGAGCGAGTGGCGCGAATTTGGCCTGCGCGAGCTCTTGCGGGAGATGGACCAGCAGCTGCTGGCCGACGGCGCAGACAATGAAGCTTCAACCGGCTACCACCGTTTGAAAGCAGAGATATTTCTCTATTCGTTCGTGCTATGTCATCTGAATGGAATCGATATCGACGAGAAATACTGGAGCAAGCTGCGCGCGATGATCGATTATGTCCGCGCGTACAGTCGACCTGACGGATATGCGCCGCTGCTTGGCGATTCAGATAGCGGACAGTTCTTACCCATCGTGCGGCGACGCGGCGATGATCATTCGTACCTGCTTGCAGTAGGCGCGGCAGTTTTTCCAGATGCCGGCACTTACGTTCTTCGTGACGATGATTTGTATTTGCTTTTCAATGCGAGCGAGAGCGGCATCAATGGCCGCGGCTCGCATGGACACAACGATGCCTTAAGCATCGAAGTCTCAGCCGGCGACGCAGCCTTCATCGTCGATCCAGGTTCTTACATTTATACGAGCAACTTGCCCGAGCGGCACGTGTTTCGATCGACCGCTTATCACTCGACCGTGCAGGTCGACGGACAGGAACAGAACACGATCGACCAGGCGATCCCTTTCATTATCGGTAATGAAGCACGTCCCCGAGTACCCAGTTGGGAAACGAATGCGGAGGCCGACACAATAGTCGCTGAGCACTATGGCTATCGACGATTGTCACAACCCGTGACGCATCGCCGCTTGGTTCGATTCGATAAACGCAGACGCTTTTGGAGTATTGAAGACGAACTAACGGGTGAAGGAACACATGAATTCTCGTTCCGCTTTCATGTCGCGCCGGGCGTTGACGCGACCGTGCGTCCTGAAGGAACGGTTGAACTGTACGATAAGATTAACCGCGCGCGGTTATTGATTGTGTGTAAGAAGCCCGACCGTCAGGGAGGGCAACTTGTTGAGAACGCGATCGAGATAGAGCCAATGCTCGAGCCTCAATTCTCGTCACACGACTATGGACAAAAGGAAGAGTCGGTTTCTGTTTGCTGGACAATGACGGTGTCGACGCCAATCGCAATGGAATTCAGGCTGATTCCGATCAGTAGCAAAGATGACGAAGAAGAGCGGCGGGCGATTCTGAAATTTCAAATTTGAGATCTGAAATCTGAGATCCAATCATGTGCGGCATTTGCGGAGTTTGGGAATACGGCGCCACGCGCGGCAACGTTGACCGAGATCTAATCGTGTCGATGCGCGATGTGATGACTCATCGTGGACCTGACGATGCAGGCGATCTGATCTTTGACGACGGGCGCGGCGGTTTTGGTTTTCGCAGATTGTCGATCATCGATCTTTCTCCTGCCGGTCATCAGCCGATGCGCGGTTGCACGGATCGGGTGTGGCTGGTTTTTAACGGTGAGATTTATAACCACGCGGTGCTGCGCGAATCGCTGGAAGCGAGGGGCCACCTTTACGCCTCGCGCACTGATTCAGAGACCATCCTGCATCTTTATGAAGAGCGCGGCCTCGATTTTATTAACGAGATCGAAGGGGATTTTGCGATTGCGTTGTGGGACGCGGATCGCGAGCGGCTGGTGCTGGCGCGCGATCGCGCCGGCGTGAAACCGCTCTACTACTATCACCACAATGGCCGTTTCATGTTTGCGTCTGAGATCAAGGCCCTGCTGCAACACCCGGCAGCAACCCCGGAAATCAATGAAGAGGCCCTCTATCACTATCTCACCTTCGTGACCACGCCGGCGCCGCAAACTCTTTTCCAGGGCATCCACAAAATTCCCGCCGGCCACATGCTGGTGATCGATCGAGAGGGTGAGGTTCGTCTGAAACAATATTGGGACGCGTTGCCGTCGAAATCTTTTCCCGCATTAACCGAAGGCGAACACGAGCAGAACATTTTGAATCTGCTGCGCGACTCGATCCGCAAGCGCATGATGGCCGATGTGCCATTCGGAGTGTTTCTTTCCGGCGGCGTCGATTCGTCGGCGAACGTGGCGCTTATGTCGGAGCTAATGACGCAACCGGTGCGCACCTTTACCGTCGGCTTTGATGATTGTGAAGAGCTGAACGAGATGGAGTCAGCGCGCGCGATCTCGAAACGTTTCGGCACGGACCATCATGAAGTGATGATTGGCCGCGCAGACATGCAAAAGTTTCTGCCGGAACTCGTTTTTCATCAGGACGAACCGATTGCCGATCCGGTTTGCATTCCGCTCTACTATGTTTCGAAGCTCGCGCGCGACAGCGGAACGATTGTGGTCCAGGTTGGCGAAGGCTCTGACGAGATTTTTGCCGGCTATGATTGGTTTCGTACTTATCTGGACATTGAAGATCGTTTCTGGCGGCATGCCGAGCGCGCGCCGGCATCCGTGCGACGGGCGGCGGCCGCGTTGGCCCAGCCGGTGGTCCAGAAAGTTCTGAAGAAGCGGATGGCCTCTGAGTTGGTGCGACGTTTAGGCGCAAGTGAATCTTTGTTCTGGGGCGGCGCGATCGTTTTTGATGAAACGATGAAGTCGCGCGTTTTGACGAGGGAGACTCGCGCCAACCAGAACGGAACCTCGACCTATGACATTGTCCGGCAGTACCAGGAGGCGTTCGATTCTGCCTGCCCTGATGCTGACGCTGCCGCGCGTATGACCTATCTCGAACTCAAACTGCGCTTGCCGGAACTGCTGCTGATGCGGGTCGATAAGATCACGATGGCCACGTCGGTCGAGGCGCGCGTGCCTTTTCTCGATCATCATCTGATCGAATATGCAATCAACCTGCCGCGCGAGTTGAAAATAAAAGGCCAGAGTGGCAAGCACATTCTGAAGCGCGCGCTTGAATCAGTTTTGCCTGCTGACGTCCTCTACAAACCGAAGCGTGGATTTGGCGCGCCGGTGCGCGAATGGTTTCGCGGGCGCGAAGGCGAAGCGCTCATTCAGCAAGTGATGAACTCGTCTTTGCGCAAACGCAATTTCTTTGATTACGAATTTATCAGCCGCATGGCGAACGAACATCGCCGGGAAATCCGCGATTGGAGCGCGAACCTGTGGTGCTTACTCAACCTGAGCGTCTGGTACGACCGGTGGATCGGATGAGCGATGTGCCAATAACTACCGTTGAGGCGACCAGCGACGTTATTGCCGCGGCGCCGATCGATCCCCAATTCGGTAGCTTCGCATCGGGGGTGGCGGTGACTTTTGCGACGCGCCTGCTGATCCTGGTATGTGTCGTAGCTTCAAGTGTAATCGTCGCGCGCTGGTTGGGGCCGGAAGGAACGGGCGCACTTGCCGTTTTGAACGTCACCGTCGCGTTGGCCCTGCAGTTGGGCAGCGCGGGCCTGCCTTCTGCGACAACCTACTTTATAGCCAAAGATCGAAGCTCGCTCGCGCGGGTATGGGCCAGCGGGGCCATGTTTAATTTGGCGGCCGGCGTCCTGATCGCGATCGGATTAATCGGAGTCGCGAGCGTCCGGCCCGATCTCTTCAACGGTGTGCCCGCGCGTCTGATCGCAATCGTGGCTATCTCAATTCCGGTTCAGTTGCTCACTTTGCTTGGACTTAATCTACTGCTGGCAATTGATCGAATCAAGTTGATGAATTCGCTCGACGCGCTTTCCTCGTTGCTGATTTTCGTCAACGCGATCGTCGTGCTCGTAATTTGGCGGCGCAATTTGACGGTGCTCGTTTGCTTTAATACGGCCGCGGCGATCGTGCCGGCCGCACTGCTGCTTTGGTTCGTGTCGCGATTGTCGATGCGTCAGCGGGCCAGGGGCGCCAGCGGGCCGCCAGTGCTGAGGCAGATGCTAGTGTACGGTCTAAAGTTCTATGTCTCGATCTTCGCGAGCTTTGTAATTTTTCGGGCAGACTTGCTGATCGTCAATCGGTTCCGCGGCGCACAAGCCGCCGGCGTTTACGCGATTGCCGCGCAGTTTTCGTTTCTGTTGATAATGTTGCCCGGGGTGATCGCTTCGCTACTGTTTCCGCGGGTCGCGTCGCGTCAGGATGAAACGGCGGCCTACGCAGTCGACGTGACTCGTCACACTTCGTTCATCATGATGGTTGTCTGCGTGGTTGCCGCAGCAGGCTCGTTCGCCTTGCCAATCGTGTATGGCGCGCGTTTCGGTGATGCGACGATTCAATTTCTGATCATGCTGCCGGGTATTTTCTTCATCTCGCTTGAGTCCGTGCTTGTTCAGCACTTCACGGGAACAGGGTTGCCGGCGATCATTCCGGTGTTTTGGATCATCACGATGTTCGTTAACCTCGGATTGAATTTCGCGTTGGTTCCTATCTGGGGTGCGCGCGCGGCGGCGATCAATTCCACGGTGAGTTATGTGCTGATTTACGCGCTAGTGACGGCGTACTTTTGTCGCCGGACCGGGCACCATCCGTTGTTGATATTTTCTCCGCGCATTTATGAATTCCGAAACCTGTTTGCGAGGTTGCAGCGTCGAGCATTCGCAAAATAAACGTTTGTCAGAAAATTTCGCCCGCGAGATCGAAGATATCTGGGGTTATGCGAAGCGCCTGGGTTTCGTGCGCGACGTAATGCGTGCGTCGTTTAACGCACCGCGAGTCATAAATGTCCTCGACGTGGGCTGCGGGAATGGCTCACAGTTAGCCATTCCGCTCGCAAATGATCCGCAGCTGAGCATAACCGGAATTGATCCGGACGCTGCGTCTATAGAACACGGGCAGCGTCTTGCTGTTTCGAGCACGAACGTGAATTTTCTTTGCGCTGCAATTGAAGATTTGCCCGCGCACGATCGGTTTGATGTGATTATTCTCTCGGAAGTTCTCGAACATCTGGATCGGCCCGCTGAAATGCTTCACAACGCGACCCGATTACTTGATGACGATGGCGTTTTGATCGTGACGGTCCCCAACGGCTACGGCGAGTTCGAGGTCGATTCCTGGTTCTTTCGTGCGTTGCGTTTGCAGAAGATTGTCGATCGCTTCGCGGCGAAAAACGAGGTGCTCGCCGGTACGGACAACAGCGAAAGCGGCCACGTACAGTTTTTCACGCGTTCACGTTTGCGGGATCTCTTCCAGCGAGCGGGACTGGTAACGATCGGAGAGAGTTCCGGCAGTTTACTCGCCGGGCCCATCGCCGGTCATTTTGTTTCACGTTCGCCACGGCTGGTCGGCTGGAACGCGCGCATCACGGACCGTCTGCCGTTCGTGCTGGCCAGTGGTTGGTATTTTGCGCTGAGGTTGAAGAATCCAATTGATCGCGCCGAGGACATCCGATGAAAGCACTGGTGCTGGTTCTCAGCGGCGATGTCGAACGGGCGCGCGATTGGTTGCAGCAAAAATGCGCGCATGCCTCGATCGAATTTCTCTCGCGTTATGAACTCGAGAACAAAGGTGGCGCGCAACGATTGAGGATCGTCCGGAGACTACGTCCCGATGTTTTCGTGATCGTTACCGAACGACTCGTTTGGCAGCGGGGACAGAACGCCCTCTTTGCGTTCGGAGCGCTCGCTGGCGCGCGCCGCGTTGCGATGATTGATTCTCGCGGCAAAGTCAGAGAAGAGTCGCGCGCCGCAATTCTCTCGCGCACGCCGGCGCGTTTGGCGAGCGAGTCTGCAGCCAGCGCAGCTGCCATCGCTCGCTCACGGACCAATCTGAAAAGACTGGAACGCGAAGTCGCCAGCCGGCCACGTATTGAGATCGATTCCACCAGACGCGACATCCGCGTTGCATATCTTCGCAGCACTCCCAGTCCGGGATCGCACGCGGGTGGCGCGGCAACTCACATAAATGGCTTTATCAACGCCGCCACCGATCTCGGCGCGCGAGTGGACGTAATCAGCAACGACTACATCGCGGGCTTCGATGAAAGTCGATTGACGTTGATCGATCCCGAGCCAATTGGGAGCACGCGGGCCGCCTTCGATCTCAGGAACAATTTGATCTTTTCCGGGGGCGTGCTGCGGGAGCTCGAGCGGGCGCCGGCGGATCTGATCTATCAGCGATACGGAAGGTTCACCTGGGCCGGCGTGGAAGCGAGCCTGCGGACGGGCGCGCCGTTGTTTCTGGAGTACAACGGGTCGGAAGTTTGGATCGGCAAACATTGGGACATGTCGGGGATGATTCCGCTGCTGGAGCGATTTGAAGCGTTGAATCTGGCGGCGGCCGAACGCATCTTCGTCGTTTCGGAAGTTGAGCGGCAGAATCTCTTGCGCATCAATGTGTCCGCAGAGAAGATCGTGGTGAATCCGAACGGAGAGATACGGAAACGTTTCCGGCCGGACGTCGCAGGCACGGAGGTGCGTCGTGAGTTCGGAATCGCCGAAAGCGAAACAGTAGCAGGTTTTGTCGGAACGTTTGGGCCGTGGCATGGCGTTCTGACATTGGCAAAGGCGATCGCGTCGATGCCCGTTGATTCAAGCGTGCGTTTTCTGCTTATCGGCGCCGGTCGCTTTCGCGATGAAGTGGAGCGGATCATTCGTGACGCGCATAGGGAATCTCAAGTGATCTTCGCCGGGCATGTGGACCATAGACGAGTTCCAGCGTTGCTGGACGCATGTGACATTTTGCTTTCGCCGCATGTACCGCTCGAAGACGGTTCGGATTTTTTTGGCTCGCCCACAAAACTGTTTGAGTACATGGCGATGGGCAAGGGAATCGTTGCCAGTCGCCTCGGTCAAATTGGCGATGTGCTGGCTGATGAGGAAACAGCTCTGCTGGTTGAGCCCGCAAATGTACGAGACTTAGGCGACGCGATTTTGCGACTGGCGAATTCTCGCGAATTGCGTGAGCGCTTGGGCGCTGCTGCGCGGCGAGCTGCGATCGAGCGTCATACCTGGAAACAAAACGCGGAACGCGTGATTGATCATTATAGGGCACTGTCAGAACCGCCTGCGGTAGCGGGCGGGCCATTTCTGTTCTCTTAAGGTGTCTAGCTATCGTGGGGCCCGCCCGCTACCGCAGGCGGTTCTGACCCTTATGTCCGAAGAAAAACAACGAGCCCGCGAACAGTGGGGGAAAGATCCGGCGGGCGCCGTCTATGGCGGCAAGTATGAATTCGGATCCCGCGATTTCTTTGAAGAAGTAGAGCGACATCGTTATCAGGAATATGCGCCATGGATGCCGGAAGTAATGGGCTTCAACAATTTCTCTGGCCAGCGACTGCTCGAGGTGGGCTGTGGCATGGGCACAGATCTTTTGCAGTTTGCACGTGGCGGTTCGAGTGTGACAGGTGTCGATCTTACGCCGCGATCGATCGAAACTTCCCGACATCATCTTTCGCTCTATGGGCACCACGGCGAGTTCGCGATTGCTGATTGCGAACGGTTGCCGTTCACCGCTGAAAGTTTTGACGTCGCGTACTCCAACGGCGTGCTGCATCACACGCGGGACACGGCCGGCGCAGTGCGCGAGATTCATCGCGTCCTGCGAGTTGGGGGACAGGCCCGTGTCATGCTGTATCATCGCGGTTCCTGGGCCTACTGGAGTCAGGTAATCGTTCGCTACGGAGTCTTGCGTGGTGAATTCCTGCGCGGCAAATCGGCGGCGGACATCATGAGCAGATATGTTGAGTTCAATGAAGGCGGCGGCCACCCGCTGGTCAAAGTTTACAGCCGCCGTGAGGCACGCGAACTTTTCTCGATGTTTCGCGAAGTTAAGATCCACGTCGAGCAACTCACGCGCGGAGAGTTCTATTTTCTCAGTCGATTGATCCCCGCGAGCCTCTTTCGGACACTGCGCACGACCATCGGTTGGAATGTTATTATCTCGGCACAGAAATGAAACTTTCGGTTGTCATTCCCTGCTTCAACGAAGAGCTGGTTTTGTCAGCGACGCACGAACGTCTGTCGCAGGCCGTTTCGGCAATCGCCGGCTTCGAACCCGAATTGATCTTTGTCGATGACGGCAGTCGGGATGAGACCTTCAGGTTGTTGACAGAAATCCAGGCACGCGATTCACATGTGCGCGTGTTGCGCTTGTCGCGCAACTTCGGTCATCAGATCGCCGTCACCGCCGGATTAGAAGCGGCCGCCGGCGAGGTAATCGTAGTTATCGATGCCGACCTGCAAGATCCTCCCGAACTCATCGCTGAAATGGTAAATCTCTGGCGCCAGGGCAATCACGTCATTTACGGCAGCCGCACCGCGAGAGTGGGCGAGAGCCGGTTCAAGCTGATGACCGCGAAGGCTTTTTACCGCATCATCAATCGCTTTTCGGACACGCCGATACCGGTTGATACGGGCGACTTTCGATTGATGGACCGAAAAGTAGTTGATGTCCTGCTGGCAATGCCCGAACGTGGCCGCTTTCTGCGTGGCATGGTGAGTTGGATTGGTTTCCGGCAGGTTGGTTTACCTTATGAACGTGAAGCTCGTCCTGCCGGCCGCACCAAATACTCGCTCTTTAAGATGATTCAGTTTGCGATGGATGGAATCCTTTCGTTTTCGGTGCTGCCTCTCAGGCTGGCGTCGTTGACTGGTCTGGTGGCGATTTGGTTTGCGCTGGCCGGCATCGTCATGGCGATAGTGGTACGGGTGCTCGGATTATATGATTTGCGACTTGGGCGCGGATGGGCTTCGCTGTTTGTGGCGGTTCTGTTCATGGGCGGGGTTCAGTTGCTGACCCTGGGAGTGATGGGAGAGTATCTCGGGCGCATTTACACTGAAGTCAAGCGACGGCCGCTGTATGCAGTGCAGGAGAGTTTAGGCATCGAAGTTCCTACTGCCGGACAGCTTGAGTCGCAAACTGCCAAAGAGCGCGCTAGAGTTGCGTTTTAGCATGCCATTCCCTCTTCGGATGTCGCCGGCAGTCCCACGGCGAGTGCTTTTCTTTTTTCTTGTCCTCCTTTTAGCTGCCAGCGTTCGTCTCCTGACTTTTAATTTCCTGCGCAATCATTTGAACGATCCAGCCTGGTTTCAGTCGGGCTCATACCGTGTATTCGATAAACGGGCGAATGAGATTCTTGATGGGAAGGGCAAGCTGTTTTGGATCGACGATCCAACCCGCACAGATCTGATCCAATACCCGCCGGCGTATCCCTGGCTGGTGGCGGCGATCTATCGCATGACTGGGCAGAGATCAGCCTATGCAGTGCAGAGCGTGCAAGCGGTCCTCGACCTGATGCTCTCGATGATCCTGGTGACCGGCCTGGCGGTCACGGCTTATGGCTGGCCCACTGGAATGGCGGCGAGTATTTTGGTGGCGCTGTCACCTTTGTTGGCGATCGTTGGCGTCGCGCCTTCAGCTGACGCGCCGACGACCTGGTTTGTAATCGGCGGATTGTGGTTGCTCTTAATCGCAGCGAAGCGCAGCAGTGTTTGGTGGGCCCTAAGTGCCGGCATTGTTCTGGGCGCCGCCTGTTGGCTACGCGTCAATCCCCTCTACCTGTGTTTGTTCTGGGGGTTGCCGCTGCTCTGCTTCGGTCGCTCAGATCGCCGAACGCGATTTCTAATGGCGGTTGCGGTCGTCCTCGGTACTGTCCTAATGATCTCGCCAATCGTGATTCGCAACTATCTGGTGTTTCCTGACTTCACGCCGACCGGCGGCACGATTGGCGCGAATCTTTGGGAAGGGCTAGGCGAATCTGAATTGGGAAGGAGCCAGGGTTTTGCTGTCGGCGACGACATAATGGATGAGCACGAGCGAATAAGAATGGGCGTTGCCCCGGACGCTCCCTTCGAAGCCATGTGGCCGGATGGCATCAAGCGCGAGCGTGAGCGCACGCGTGAAGCGCTGGCGTTCATCAAGCTACATCCGGTTTGGTACGCGGGCGTCATGTTGCATCGCATGTGGGGCATGCTGAAGATCGCCGGTGAGCCGCTGCCTTACTACGGAACATCTGGAATAAACGTGACTAGCCGAAAATGTTTATCGACGGCGCGGCAGGGAGGTGCGCTCGGCTTGTTTGTTAACGCCCTGGGAATGTTGCAGAGCGTCACGCGCTATGCGCTGCTGCCGTTAGCGGCAATTGGATGTTGGTTTGCAGCGCGGCAGAATTGGATGATTACCAGTTTACTTTTCGCCACGATTTTTTATTACCTGGTGCCGGGTACCTTGGCGCATACAGAGATTCGTTATGTGCTCACGATTCATTGGCTGCTGCCCATCTTTGCCGGCTTAGCGTTGGTAACTTCAGTCCGATTCATTCGCGATCGGCGTTCGCTGCACTGAGGTAGGACATGGCTTAAAGAGTGGCACGGGCGTCCCGCCCGTGAAATCACGCGCAAGATGCGCGTGCCACAAACAAATCACGTCGAGCCGGTTGGCGACGCAGCCTGGCGCCTGATAAATTCCTTATAGGTTCATGAAAGAGCGATTACTTAAATATTTGGCGTGCCCCGCTTGTCAGGGCCAGGTTGCGTTGCGCGACGGCGTTCAGCGCGATGGTCCGGAAATCATGGCCGGTCAACTAAATTGCACCGGCTGCCAGCGCGAATATCCGATCGTGGGCGGTGTTCCGCGCTTCGCCAATCTCGCTGAGGTGGAAGAAGAAAAGGCGGCAACGGCCGCAGGCTTTGGCTGGGAGTGGAAGCAGTTCAATCAACATGACGAAAAGTACGGCGATCAATTGTTAGGCTGGCTGAATCCCGTGAAGCCGGAATTTTTTAGGGACAAAGTTGTGCTGGATGGTGGTTGCGGAAAAGGCCGGCACCTGAAACTTGCGGGTGAGTGGGGCGCAAAAGACGTGATTGGGGTTGATCTGAGTGAGGCGGTTGATACTTCTTTCGCAGCAACTCGCGCATCGGAAAATATTCACGTAGTGCAAGGCGACATTTGCCGTCTACCGGTCCGGCCAGTCTTTGATTACGCTTTCAGTCTGGGAGTGCTCGACCATCTCGGTAGTCCGGTTGATGGTTTCAAGTCCCTGGCGTCAAAGGTCAAACCGGGCGGCCACGTTTCGGCCTGGGTGTACGGCGCAGAAAACAATGGGTGGATCACCGGCTTCATAAATCCGCTGCGAGTGCGTTTCACTTCACGCCTGCATCCGCGAACTCTTTATCATCTTTGCAAGTTGCCGACCGCGGTCCTTTTTCTGGCCACCAAATTGATCTACGGGCCGCTCAGCAGACTAGGCAACGGCAACTTCGCTCGTCGACTGTTCTATGGCCACTACCTTTCTTTTCTCTCGCGGTTCGGCTGGCGCGAGCAACATTCAATAGTATTTGATCACTTAGTTGCACCGACGGCTCATTACCTTACTCGCGCACAATTCGAGACGTGGTGGACCGGAATCCAGGCACAGAACGTGACGATCGGCTGGCACAACAAGAACAGTTGGCGCGGCTTTGGACGCGTAAATAATTCTCAGGCGGAAATCTCTTCTTAATGTCGCCGAAGACCAACGAATTATCGGGCACGCTGCCGCGCGAAATGATGCAGCATACCTATTCGCTTCTTTACGCGGTGGAAGAATCGCATTGGTGGTGCATCGGCCGTCGCCGCATCATCGGCAGCTTCGTAAAAGAGATATGTGATCAGGTCACGGATCGACGTGCCCACATCCTCGACGTCGGCTGCGGCACCGGCGCGAACCTAGTGCTGCTTTCTGAGTTTGGCGACGCTGAAGGAGTTGATATATCCCCGGACGCGCTCGCTTTCTGTCGCGAACGCGGCCTGGACAATGTGAAGCTGGGAGCGGGTGAGGCACTTCCGTACGAAGACAATGAATTCGATTTGGTAACGGCTCTTGATGTCGTCGAACACATGGATGACGATGTCGCCGGCTTGCGCGAAATGCGTCGCGTCCTGCGACCCGGAGGCCGGCTGCTCTTGTTCGTGCCCACCTTCATGTTCCTCTGGGGAGTCCAGGACGAGGTGAGTAATCATCGCCGGCGATATCGCCTGGCTGAGTTGAGGCGTGCGGTGACCGCCGCCGGCCTTGAAGTTGAGCGGACCACTCACGCCAACATTACGTTTTTCCTGCCGGTTCTGCTGGTAAGAAAACTGATGCGATTGACCGGTATTCGGACTGAGACGGAAAACAGCATAAACATTCCGGCGCTGAACCGCGTGTTCGGCGCGGTACTAGGCGCCGAAAGACATTGGCTGCGGCACCTGAATATTCCGTTCGGTGTGTCGGGGTTGTGTGTGTCGCGGCGAGTTGAGTAAACGGCGTCGTCAAGCGGCTCAGGCATTTGCGTCTTTTTCTTTCAAGAGATCCTGCAAATACTCGGTAAGCGTCCCCAAAGTCGCAAAGGGACTCTTTTCTTTTGACAGCAAGTTGTCGTCAGCGATCGTGATATCGGTGCCGAATTCAGCGTTGATCTTTTCCTCAACTTCCATAATCAACGTCACGAAATCCAGCGACTCCAGCTTTCCGGTAGCGCCGTAGAGCGGTGCGTCGAGAGACTTTTCGATGTGCACGCCTTTCGGCAGCTGCTCGTTCAATTCGTCGACCGCCGCAAATACTGCTTTCGAAATTCGTTCGTCGCCTGGCATCCCGGTTTCCTTTCGAGGTCGAAGGATTCTAACGTAGCCACTCGCGAGATCAAAGAACCGCCGCATTGCGCGGGGCACTATGAGTAACTTGTGATAGCGATGGCCTCGCTGGTATACTGCTTTTGCTCGCCCTGGTTGGGCAATCGGCCCGACTGAATGTTCACAATTTCAATTCAGGCTGTGAATAGGTGAGCTAAGATTTTTGAAGCCGGCAGATCGCTGGCATTACATGAACCGCAAACCAGGTTTCAGAGCGCGTTTAAGTTAGAACGCCCCGCTCCCTGGGGATGTCCAAGCGACAGTCACGCGGTCAATGGAGTTCCTTTTTGAATCAGGCTTGTATCCATCTGTTCTTACAGATGGTTTCCAAAAATCACGCGGGTGATCTCGATCTGTTTGATCGAGGCCGCCCGCGTCGCCACTCGCTTTCGCCGGTGGCTTCCGCAAATCAACTGCCGGCACATTCTGCCGGCAACTTCCAACAACAGAGTGAGCAGAAATCGCGAGCACAGATGCACGCGAACCGCACGCTGATGTGTGCGCTCCGAATCAACAGAAAGAAAATCAATGTCAAGAGAGTTAATTGTTAGTGTTAATGGTCGCGAGAAGAAAATCGCGATCGTGGAAAATGAAAGAGTCACTGAGTTCTACATCGAGCGCGGTGAACAAAACCAGGGCATCGTCGGCAATATTTACAAAGGCCGCGTAATGCGCGTTTTGCCGGGAATGCAGTCGGCGTTTGTCGATATTGGATTGGATCGCGACGCGTTCCTTTATGTGACGGATTTCTTTGACGAAGAAGCCGAGTTCGAACGCATCGTCGTCGATAAATCAAAGAAGGGCGACGCCGAAGGCGCCGCGCGCGCGGCCGCCGAACACATCGAAATCGGACGCGTTCAGCGCGAGCAACAGGTCGAAGCGACCCACGAGCGCGCCGAGCCCCTCCGCGAAGTCGAGCCGGAGGCAATCGTAGTCGACGAGAAATCCGATGAGGCTACCGAAGAAAGCGGCCCGCGACGTCGCGGACGGCGCGGTGGACGTGGTCGTGGCCGGGCGACGAAAACCGCACCAATGGACACCGAAGAGCGCAGCATTATCCCGACCCAAGCTGAGCCGATCGATACTCCGTTCGTAGTCGGCGGAGTCTCGTTCGAACGCGTCAGCGACGACGAAGAGCGCGCCATGAATGGTGAGATGTTCAAGGATGCGCGATTACAGGAACGGATCACGGACGCGGTTCACGCGGTCGAATTCGATCTTGAAGATGTGCCGAGCGCACCGGTTGGCTCGTTGTTGTCAGAAGGACTAAGTGAAGGCGGAGACTTTCAGCGGATAGCCGACGATGAAGAAATCGCGCCGCCGACGGCGCGCCGCACTCCGCAAATCGAAGCTGCTCACGTTGACCACTTCGTCGACGAAGTTGCTCATGAGAACTCACGTAGTGTTTCGTTCCAGCGAGTAAGCGATGATGAACAAGGGCAAGCGCAGGAAGAGCCAGCCAGGGAATTGCCCTTGCCGGCTCCTCCAAAGAAAGAGACGGCTGCCAGTCGCCGGAAGAAAACGGGCGTGATTGGACGTCTGTTCAAATCGAAAAAAGCCGAGGACGATGAAAACGCCGGCGACAGCGAGCCCGCACCTGGAAAAGCTTCAGAGGCGATGCCCGATTCAGAAGCGAGCATTACTACCGGCCGTCCTCACGAAGAATTAGCGACGCGTCGCGGTGGCCGCCGTCGCCGACGCCCATCGAAGAAACCGCTGGGCCCAGGCGAGACTAACGGATCGAATGGTGTGGACGAGCACGCAGAGGATGAACATTCAGACGAACCGATCGAAGCCCAGGCGCCTGAGGCCGTTGAAGAGCCGGTTATGGTTTCGGAAGAATCGTCCGAGCCCGTAGAGTCGAATGACGCTGCGCCAGGCCAGCGGCGTCCGCCAGCTCGTGGTCGTGGTCGCAGGCCGACCCGGCATGATCGTGTGCAGCCGACGATTACAGACTTGCTGCGCGAGGGCCAGGAGATCCTGGTCCAGATTGCCAAAGAGCCGATCGCCAAGAAGGGCGCCCGCATTACCTCGCACATTGCGCTGCCCGGCCGGTTTCTAGTCTACATGCCGACGGTCGAGCATCTCGGTGTCTCGCGTAAGATCGATTCAGATTCTGAACGCGCCCGCCTGCGCAAGCTAATTCAGAAAATTCATGGGGACGAAAAATCTCCCTCGGGCGGTTTCATTGTTCGCACCGCGGGCACCGGAGCCAGTGAAGCGGACCTGCGCGCCGACGCGCAGTACCTGCTGCGCACCTGGCAGGACATGCGCAAGAACGCAGAAAAAGCGAAAGCGCCGGCCCTCGTGCATCGCGATCTCGATCTGGTGCAGAGAATCCTGCGCGATCAGTTGTCGGAAGACTTCACCGCGATTCGCATCGATTCTGAAGATGAATATCAACGCGTCGTGGAATTCGTGAACCGCATGCAGCCGCGCATGGTCAAGAAGGTGAAGCTCTATACGCGCGACGCGCCGATTCTGGAAGCTTACGGCGTGCAAGCTGAAATCGATAAAGCGATCAAGCCGCGCGTCTGGCTCAAATCCGGCGGTTATCTCGTCATCAATCAAACCGAAGCGCTCGTGTCGATCGACGTGAACACCGGAAAATTCGTGGGGCGTGGCGCGACGCGTTTGGAAGACACGATCACGCGCACTAACATGGAGGCCGTGGAAGAAATCGCCCGGCAGATTCGGCTGCGCGATCTGGGCGGCATCATCGTGCTGGATTTGATCGACATGGAAGAACGTCGTAATCGTCAGCGGGTGATGGGGACATTGCAAGACGCTTTGCGCCACGACAAGTCACCGACAAAAGTGCTTTCATTCAATGACTTTGGATTGGTAATCATGACGCGCAAACGCGTGAAGCAGTCGCTCGAACGCACGTTGTGTACGCCGTGCCAGTATCGTCAGGGTGCGGGTCTGGTGAAATCGCCGCAGACTATCTGTTATGAGATCCTGGAGCAGTCGCGTCGCCTGGCGCGTGAAGGCGAAGGTTCGCGGCAGGCAATGCTGCGGGTGAATCCGGAAGTAGCCAAGGCTTTGCGCGGACCAGAGCGGGACGTGCTTAACGAAATCGAAGATTATCTGGGCTCACTGGACATCAATAGCGATCCGTTGATCTTTCAAGAGCAGTTCGATTTTGCGTTTGTGTAAATTTGGCTCCCTCTCCCTGTGGGAGAGGGCTGGGGGTGAGGGGCTAGCAGTAAAAAGAAGTTTCTTCTTCTTTCTTCACCGTAAACCCTCACCCTAACCCTCTCCCAGAGGGAGAGGGAACAAAAACGGCGATGGAGTCCGCCATTAACCGCCTGCCGGGCTGATGACTCCTACCACAACTCTGGGTTTGACTGGAGCGCAAGCGTCCTCGCTTGCATCGACGCTCATGCCGCAACCGGGAACGGTTGCCGCTCCAGTCCAGGTAAGGAGTCATCGACGTGGCTAAATTATTTCTGGCAGGCATTGGCGGTTTCATCGGCTCAGTCCTGCGATATTCCGTCAGCGGATTTGTGCAGGACTTAAGTCGGAGTATCGACTTCCCCTACGGCACGCTCGCCGTCAATCTGATGGGCTGTCTGGCCATCGGATTTCTTTCACAACTTGCCGAGACGCGCGGTTTCTTTACGGCTGAAACGCGCACGCTGATCTTCATCGGCGTGCTCGGTGGTTTCACGACGTTTTCGGCTTTCGGCAACGAAACGATCAATCTTTGGCGCGAAGGCCAAAGTCTGCTCGCCGGAATCAATGTCGCGGCCCATCTGGTCCTGTGTCTCGGAGCAGTGTGGATCAGCCGCGCCGTGGCGTATCAAATTTGGAAGTGAGTAACACAAGCTGTTAACTTGCGAATCGGTTTTGAAAAGGATTACTCGCGATGATGTTACCCGAAGAAGGTTACCTGCTCCGAATTTTTATTGGTGAAAGCGATCGTCATGATGGCAAACTCCTGCACGAATGGATCGTGATGAAAGCGCGAGAAGAAGGCCTCGCCGGCGCGACCGTAATGCGCGGCATCATGGGGTTCGGCGCGCACAGCCGCTTGCACACATTCAAGATTGAGCGTCTGTCGCAGGACTTGCCGATCATCGTTGAGATCGTTGACGCGCGCGAGAAACTCGAAAGCTTTCTGGCGCTGATCGATAACGAAATTGAAGAAGGCATGGCGACGATCGAGGAAGTTAAGATTCATTTCTACCGGAGTGGGCAGAGACCCGACAGTTAGGGAGGGTGCAGCAACAATTCGCGTAAGCGGGCGGATCAGGGAAACCAACCTATGAAGATCATCAAACACTTTTCGCTGCTGGCATTTCTTATCATCTGTTGTTCGACCGCGGCTCATGCACAAAATATTTCGCCGGAAGTCCTGCTAACCGTCGGCGGCGAAGTTCCAACGCCGTTGAAGTTGACGCGCGCTGACTTGGATAAGTTCACGCGTCATAGGGTGCGCGCTAAAGATCACGACGGCAAGGACTACAACTACGAAGGTGTGGAGGTGATCGATATTCTACAGAAGGCGGGCGTGAAATTCGGCGATGCGCTGCGTGGAAAGGCTCTGGCTACCTACCTGCTAGTCGAAGCTGCTGACGGTTATCAAGCGGTGTACTCACTCCCTGAGTTGGATTCATCAATCAACGATCGGTTAATCCTGTTGGCCGATCGCCAGGACGGCGCGGCCTTTGATGCGAAAGTTGGCCCATTGAAGATCATCGTGCCGGGCGATAAGACTCATGCGCGTTGGGTACGGCAAGTGAAATTACTGACAATCGCGCGGGCGCCGGCGGCAGTTCATTGAAGATCCGCGCGAACCATCATGCACGCGGTTTCGCTCCGTTAGGAGCGAGATGTTTATAGAACCAGAGAAAAAAAGAAATCAGCTCCGAAGGAACGAAAATGCAAGAGACTCGATATTACGCTCCTATCGGAGCTTGATGATTCAAACTGATCGAGTGGTTCCATAGACATTGCGCGCCTAACGGCGCGGAACCCGCCGGAATCGTTTTTACCGTTCGACCGTGTACTTCTCACTCTTGAATGCTTCGAATCCTCGCTTCAAATAATTCGGCAGCGCGGCCGGATCGTCATCTGTGCAGGTATGCAGCCAGACGCGATTCGCGCCGTCAGCGAATGCTTGTTCGACCGCGCAGGTCAACAAGTGTTTACCGAAACCACGGCCGATGAATTCCGGCATTAATCCGAAATAGGCGATCTCGGTTGAATCATCTTCACATTTCTTCAGTTCGAAATAGCCGGCCGTCTCGCCATCATAGGTCATCAGCCAGACTGAAACCCCAGGCTCTTCTAAGTACGCCACGATCTGTTCATCGGTCCATGGCAGACGATCGATCCAGTAATAATTCTTGCCGACCTCAGCGTATAGAAAGCGAAACAGTTCGACTGAGCAATCCGACTTTAATTCGATCTTGATCAGCGGATCGCCGTTACGTACGGGTCGCAAGAGGGACGGTGCCCGCATTTCGAGATAGGTGCGAGTGACTTCAATCATTGCGGCTGGAAGATTAACCACAAAGACACGAAGTCACCAAGAGGGAATCCAGCAGTTAGCTTTACCTCTTAGTAGTAGGTTTCAATCAAAATCGCACATTGGATAAGACGAAAAGCACGATCCACGAAGTCATACTAAACCGCACAAAAAGGGCTCATGTTTCGTGACGCTTCGTGTGCTTTCGTGGATCGTCTTTGTATCTTCGTGCTGAGCCGATTACTTAGACCTACCGGCAACTCTCGCCCGCGGGTGAAATCGATCGTAAGCCTTACGCATGTGCAGGTCAGTGATGTGGGTATAAATCTCAGTCGTCGAGATGTCGCTATGGCCCAATAGCGCCTGCACCGAACGCGAGTCCGCGCCGTGTTGCATCAGGTGTGTACCAAAGCTGTGACGCAGGGTATGCGGCGAAATATCCGGCACGCCGGCCGTCGCGGCATGCGTCTTAATGATGGACCAGGCGGTCTGCCGGCTCAGCGAACGGCCACGATGCAGAAACAGTTCCGGCTTCGCTTCATTCCCGAACTGTTTGCGAACTGACAGATATCTCTGCAGCCAATGGACGGCGCTCTTGCCGATCGGAATCCGGCGCTCCTTGCTGCCTTTACCGTGACACGTCAGCAGCGCCGCATCCAGCTTCAGGTCATGCGTTCGCAGTCCGCACAGCTCAGACACACGCAGACCGGCAGCGTACATCACCTCGATCATGGCGCGATCGCGCACGCCGATGTCAGTCTTAATGTCCGGCGCCAGCAGCAAACTCTCCATTTCGTCCTCGGATAAAAATTTCGGAAGGCGCGAATATCTTTGTGGTGTGTGAATGTCCTCTGCCGGATGACGCTTAACGTGGCCGTCGAGCATGAGAAAGTTAAAGAACCCGCGCGCCGCGCTGACGGCTCTTGAGATTGAGGACGGCGCCAGGCCGTCGCGTGACATGCGCGCAATCCACTCGCGCAAGTCTTTGCGATCAAGTTTTTTGACCGGCTTGCGATTTGTTTCGGACCATGATTGCAGCTTCGCGATATCGCGTGCGTAGCTTTGCAGCGTGTTCGTGGACAAACCTTTTTCGACTTGAATGTAAGTTAGGAATTCACGAACAAGATCGCGATTCGGACCTTTGCGCAACATCGCGCTCAGATTATCACAGGAAGCAAAGTTTAGAGTTCCGCGTTTACGCGGCCCTCTGCAGAAGAGCACCCCGCCTAAAGCGGAACTCCCAACCTTTAAAGCTACGGCAACGAAAACGGATCCTTCGGTTTCGCCGGCGTCTTGTACTTGTCGATCAGTTGTTGCAACCCGTCGGTAGAACCTTGATGACGATACTTGTAGTTGGTTTCCAGGTACTTCATTTCCTGTTGGCGAATACTCGCCAACTGGGCGACCCCGTCCGACAGCGCGATGAAGTGAGCATCCGTTTCGATCAAACGATCCAGTAATGCAAGCACTTTTTGCAATTCAGCAGTTCGCGCTGGGCCATCCGGCGTCGCCTGGTATCGCTTCGCCGCTTCCTGATAATCGTCGTTCAGCGAACTCGACAGCAGCAAATAGTTGAAAGGATCTTTCGGGTCGAGTTCGCTGGCCTTAATCAGTCGCGCCTGCGTCGTCGGGCGATCGCCCTTCACCATTCCGATGACACCCATGGATTGATAGAGCCTCGGCAACAGGTCTTTGTATTCTTTCCAGGTTGCCTCACTCATGCTGGCGGGCTTCTTGTTCGCCTCGATCAACTCGATGGCATGCAGGCCGTACTGTTCGCCTTGCGGAACGAATTTCCCGTTCTTCTGTTTTGCCTGATCAGTGGCGATGGTCATGAGTTCAACCAATACGCCAACCGAATCCGGCTGCTTGCCCAGATACGCTGCGCCGGTGGTGAAAGCATCATCCGGCCGTTTCGCATCGGCGTAACCCACGATTAGTACGGGCATGATCATTTCTTGTTCGGCCGGATCGCTGAAGGTGGTTTGAAATTGCTGCGCGAGTGTGATCTTCTGCGCGCCGTCAGTTACTTCGCGAATCTGATCGGCGATTTTTTCCGCGTACACTGGTCGCAGGGAACTCTTGGGGTACTTCTTGACTAAATCAGCGGCAGCCTTTGCTTTGCCGGCGGCGTCCGGCGCCGTCTCGATTGCCTGCGCCATCTTTTGTTCGTCAGGCGATACTTTCGGCTGAGCGATAACAGCAACCGACGCAATCAAAAGGGCGAAAGACAGGAGAAGTAAGCGAGTGCTCATGATGTCCTTACGAGGGTTTTACGGAATTGTCGGCGAAAAAACCGCGACCATATTGCGTCACGACAGGCTTTTTCGGCAAGCGTGATCGCGCGGAAACCTCGTGCGTTTCCGTTTTCCGTTTGCGAGAAGGTCCGGCGACCGGCTTTCCCTAACCTCTGCCAGAGGGAGCGGTCGACTTTACCTGGGAAGCAGGCACACGTCGATAACGATGGGCGATCGGCCGGCGGCGACCGATGCCGATCGCGTTACGCGAAATGATCAGTGTGGGCGGCAACTGCCGGCGTTTGAATTCATTGGCGGGCGACTCAACTCGATTAAGGATTTCGTAAACCAAATCAGCGGCGTGACCCGCGGCGATGATTGCTTCCGGCGATTGCTTCTGTTCGAAATACAACTTCAGAATCGGATCGAGTTTCTCATAAGCCGGCAGGGACTGCTCGTCGAATTGTCCCGGCGCGAGTTCGGCTGACGGCGGTTTGTTGATAATCGAATCCGGAATGATTTCGTGTTCACGATTGTAATTGCGCGCCAGTTTATACACTTCGGTTTTCAAAACATCGCCGATCACGGCCAGGCCGCCATTCGTATCGCCGTAAAGCGTGCAATAACCAAGCGCCAGCTCAGATTTGTTTCCGGTAGAGAGCAGCAGGCGATTCTCAGCATTCGAGATCGTCATCAGAATGTTGCCGCGCAAGCGCGACTGTAGATTTTCAACCGCACGTTCGATGGCGCCTTTGTTTTCAATCGAAGGCTCAGGCAATTCCAATTCGTTTCTGAGCACGTGAAAGGCGTCGCTGATCGGTGTGACGCGGCATTCGATCCCCAGACGGCGGCTTAACTCGATCGAATCGTCGATGCTGCCCTGCGATGAGTAAGGCGAAGGCATCGTGACCGCAAGCACGTTGTCCGCGCCGACGGCTTCGGCGGCCAGGGCCGTGACCAGTGCCGAATCGATTCCGCCGGACAAGCCGAGCAATACTTTGTTGAAGTTATTTTTTTGCGCGTAGTCGCGAATACCGAGTACGAGCGCGGAGCGAATTGTCTCGATATCGTCGCCGGGAAGGCAACGTGAATCGGGAATGCCGCAGTCGAGATCGACCGTCTCGATGAATTCTTCAAATGGTGGCGCTTGCAGAATAATCTTTCCGGTGGCGTCGGAAATTATGCTTGCGCCGTCAAAGATCACGCCGTCGTTTCCGCCTACCAGGTTCACAAAGACAATCGGCAGGTTCGCCATCCGGGCGCGGTGCGAGACCATTTCGCAGCGTTCGCCCATCTTGCCTTTATTGAAAGGCGAGGCGTTGATCGATACGAGCAGTTGCGCGCCTAGCTCGATCAGCTCTTGCGCCGGATCGTTTGCATAGAGGCGCTGCTTCCAGAAAGTCTTATCGTTCCAAAAATCCTCACAGACGGCAATGCCCATCTTTGTGTGTTCGAGATCGAACAGATGACGTTCGCGTCCAGGTTCGAAGTAACGCGGATCGTCGAAGACGTCGTATTCGGGCAGCAACGTCTTGTCGGCAAAACCGAGTAGTTTGCGGTCGCGAATGACTGCGGCGGAGTTGTAAAGCTTGCGGCCCGTCTCCTCGTTATTAGGGCGCACGGTGCCGACAATCGCCGTCAACCCTTCAGTTGCCTGAATGATCCTGTTGAGCGGGTCGAGCGCCGATCGAACTACATCCGGGTCGAGAAACCAATCGAACGAGGTATAGCCCTGAATAGTGACTTCCGGAAAAACGATCAGGTCTGAAGCGTCGCGTTTTGCCTTATTGATCGCGTCGAGGATGCGCGCAACGTTGCCTTCGAAATCGCCGTTGGTCGTATTGATTTGGCCGATCGTAACGCGCATCCGGATCAATTCTAGCATTGATGAGTTCAGGGTGCTGAGTTAGGATCGCCCGGCAAATTCAGCATTTGCATGCCTCAGATACAGCTACAAATCGGCTACTAAGATGTTTCAGAGTCGGAGCACTCGAATCATTGCCTGGGGCCTTGCGGCCATAGTGCAGTGCACTGCTGGACTAATCAGGCAGTCCGGTGAGGTGGCCTATACTCAACAACTCTCGATTCGACACTACGACGTTTCGAACGGCCTGGCCCACAGTCATGTTTCGGCAATGTACCAGGACAGCCGTGGTTATCTGTGGCTTGGCACCTGGGAAGGACTGAGCCGGTTTGATGGCTATCATTTTGTGAATTACACCCAGCGCGATGGCCTGGATGATCCAATCATCAACGCGATTACGCAAGACCGGCAAGGACGGTTGTGGGTCGCGACCAATGGCGGCGGCGTGGCGCGCCTGATTGATGACTTGCCAACATCAAACTCAGTTCAATCTCGCGCCGGACAAAAGTTTATTAGTTTCCGAATCGGTGATTCATTACTTTCAAATCGCGTCAACGCATTCCTCTTCGATTCGCAGAATAATATCTGGTGTGCAACTGACGGCGGCCTCTACCGCGCCGCAAACGGTCATAGCGGCGACCTCAAGTTCGAAATGATTGTGCCCTATCAGGGCGAGAAAAGTATGGTCGCATTTGCCGATCGTCAAGGGCGCCTCTGGTTCGGCATTGAAAAAGAGTTGATCGAAATCGTCCAGGATCGAATCATCAAGTATGGTCCGGAAGATGAGGTTGGGCGCCATGAGATCAAAAGCATCGTTGAGGACAGCCAGGGCCGTTTGTTGGTCGCCAATGAGCGTGAGGTGTTTGAGCTGAGAGCGCCGGCCGGCGGCCCGGATCGTGGACGATGGCAGCGTTGGCCGCTGACATTCAAATCCGATCAGGGCATCAACGTGCTGCTCAACGATTCGGATGGCGTCCTCTGGATTGGCACCTGGAGCGGCCTAATCAAGTATCGCGACGGGAAGCAAAGCCTTTACACCAACGCCCAGGGGCTGAGCGATAACACCATCTCATCTTTAGCGAAAGATCGCGATGACAATCTTTGGATTGGTACCGTTGGCGGCGGAGTATGCAAACTCGCCGGCGAGTTTATCGTTAGCTTCACCCGGACCGAGGGGCTCCCAAACCAGGATGTCCGCAAGATTATCGAGGATCGGCAGGGACACATCTATGCAAGCATTGCGAATGGCGGTCTGGTCCAGATCGTTGAAGGAAAAGCTCTACCCCTGATGGGGTCGCAGGCGCCGCCGTTTGCCGATCTCGATAACCGCATTGTTCAAGATCAACGCGGCAATTGGTGGGTCGGAACAAATGCCGGTCTCTACCGGTTTCAAGGACCCGGCTTGCAATTGCGCCGAGGGCAAAAATTCACCGACCGTGACGGTCTTCCTGAAGTCGCAATGATGGGTGGACTCTATGCGGATCCAACTGGAAAGCTATGGGTGAGCCCGGAAGACAAGGGTCTTTATTATTTCGACGAGGCGCAAACAGGAAGTGTCATCTTTAAGTATTTTTCAGCAAACGCCATTGTGCCGTTCACCGGCGCTCTGCAGATTATCAGCGACCGATCCGGAACGCTTTGGTTAGGCGGGCACGAACTGCTCGGGAGGCTGATTGGCGGACAAGTCGTCATGCTGCAACCGAGTGAAGGGCTGCCGGAGACCAGGCCGCGTGCCTTCTTCCTCGACAGTCGTGGCTGGCTGTGGATTGGGCTGCGATACAAAGGCGTGTCCATGACGAAGGACCCGGCCGCGTCGACGCCTCAGTTCACCAATTACTCGACTACCAACGGTCTGAAGAGCGATGCGGTATGGGCGATCGCGGAAGACGATCTGGGCCGTATGTATTTCGGCACAGGTAAAGGACTCGATCAACTTGACCCCGCAACCGGCCACATTCGTCACTTCAATACCGACAATGGATTGGCAAGTGACATCGTCAACTTTTGTCTGAAAGATCGAGCCGGCAACATCTGGGTCGGCACCACCCTGGGACTCTCGAAATTGAATCCGCGCGCGGAACGAAAATCTAATACTGTCGCGCCTGTCTATCTAAGCCGTGTGCAGATCGCCGGCGAAGACCTGTCGCTGCCGGAAACCGGCACGCAAAGGATCCCGCAGCTCGAACTGTCAGCCTCGCGTAACAACCTCCTCATCGAGTATGTCGCGCTTAGTTTTCAGGGCGAGAACGAAAT